>Ga0189287_100057_pt1 | contig 142922 bp, 145 predicted proteins | sample UW86minimetaG_FD_130319 | JGI IMG/M metagenome (GOLD analysis project Ga0189287, IMG submission 130319) | Marine microbial communities from the Costa Rica Dome - UW86 mini metaG | ecosystem: Environmental > Aquatic > Marine > Oceanic > Photic zone | place: Costa Rica: the Eastern Pacific...
GCGGTATTCGAACTTATCCACCGCCTTCATCAGGCCGATGTTGCCTTCCTGAATAAGATCCAGGAACTGCAGGCCACGGTTGGTGTATTTCTTCGCGATTGAGATCACGAGGCGCAGGTTGGCCTCAACCATCTCTTTCTTGGCCTGACGGGCCTCTTTTTCACCCTTTTGAACCTGCGCAACGATGCGACGGAACTCAGGGATGTCCAGACCAACGTACTGGCCAACCTGTGCCATGTCGTTGCGCAGACCTTCGACCTTCTCGGTCGAGCGTTCGATGAACATCTGCCAGCCACGGCCCGGCTTTTCAGCCATACGGTCCAGCCAGGTCGGGTCGAGTTCGGAACCACGGTAGGCCTCAATGAACTCACGGCGGTTGATGCGGGCCTGGTCCGCCAGTTTCACCATCGAGCTGTCGATCGACATGATCCGGCGGTTGATGCCGTAAAGCTGGTCGATCAGTGCCTCAATACGGTTGTTGTGCAGATGCAGACCGTTCACCAGTTCGACAATCTCAGACCGCAGCTTCTGATAACGCGCTTCGTCTTCTTCCGAGAAGCTGCCGTCTTCGTTCAGCGTGGCCGAGATCCGGGCGTCCTGCATTTCCGACAGGATTTCGAAGTCTTCCGCGATGTTGTTGAGGGTGTCGAGCACACGCTGCTTCAGCGCGGCCTCCATCGCGGCCAGCGACATGTTGGCCTGTTCGTCCTCATCATCATCGTCGTCATCGTTGCGGATCGGGTTGCCGTCCGCATCGTATTCCTGCTTTTCCTCTTTCTGCGCCGGTTGCGCAGAAGGGGCAGCGGTGACGTTGGCGGCGCCAACGATGCCTTCTTCGTCGTCTTCGCCGTCCTCACCCATCTGGTTGCCAAAGGTGGTTTCCAGATCGATCACATCACGCAGCAGAATATCTTCGGACAGAAGTTCGTCACGCCAGATGGTGATCGCTTGGAAGGTCAGCGGGCTTTCGCAAAGACCCAAGATCATCGTGTTGCGGCCGGCCTCGATGCGTTTCGCAATCGCGATTTCGCCTTCGCGGCTCAGCAGTTCGACCGAGCCCATTTCGCGCAGGTACATGCGCACCGGATCGTCGGTACGGTCCAACTTTTCGGTGGTGCCCGAAGACAGCGCCACTTCGCCCTTGTTGGAGGAAACATCCACAACGGCGGTGTTTTTCTGCTCTTCTTCTTCGGCTTCTTCGTCTTCGATGATGTTGATGCCCATTTCCGAGAGCATCGACATCACATCTTCGATCTGTTCCGAGGACACCTGATCGGGGGGCAGAACCTGGTTCAGCTGGTCATAGGTGATATAGCCCCGTTCCCGCGCTTCGGCGATCATCCGCTTTACGGCAGCCTGGCTCATGTCCAGGGATACCTCGGCGTCCTGATCGTCGGGCTTGCGGTCTTCGGTGTCTTTGGCAGCCATGTAACTCTCCTGCAGGCGGACGGATCCGGGCGTGGCATGATTCGTTCAGAGCGAATCAATAACGCGATTCCATGATTCGGAAACCCGTTTACCCGGAATTCTTTCTGTTTTCTTCACCAAAACGCCCGATATCAGCGTCTGGAGAAATTGATCTTCCCCAAAATGGCATCAAAAGCGTCACGTTCATCCCGATTGATTCGGGCGCCGTTCTCTCCGACGTCATAATGGGCGCGGTCTTCTTGTTCACTGCGCAGGGCGCGGTTTCGGGTTTCGGTGGCCTGATGCAGACGGCGGGTCAGCGTGTCATCGTCGCTTGCGCCCAGCTCCTCTGCGGCCTCTTCGATCTCAGCGTCCAGGCCCCGTGTGGCCTGCAGTTTCGCCAGTTCCTCGGCCACTGACATGCGCACGGTTTCCAGATCGCCGGCACGGCGCACCGCGGGCGCTATCGCCACATGGGGCAGCGCAAAGAGGCTTTCAAGGGCGTAGGGGCCCAGCGCCTCAAAAATACGGCCCTCGACATCGCCCAGCTCCCCCCGATCACACATCTCCAGCAGCAGATCGCGGATATGGGCGCGTTCGGCATCGGCGCAATGCATGCGCTCAACCTGGCTGTCAAATTCCGGCAGCAACTCAGGTGTGCGGATCAGGCTGGCCAGGATCACCGCTTCGCGCAGGTGATCATCTGCGCCCTCCCCAGCGGCTACAAGCATCGAGGATTTGGTGCTGGCCATCGGCGTTGGGGCAAAGCCACCTTTGCGGAAGCCGTTGTAGCCGCCCTGAAACCCACGCTGGAACCCGCCGCCTGCTTCGCGGAAACCACCGCCCTGCCCGCCTTGACCGCCACCACGGCGCGACTGGCCAAACAGGTCCCAGCGCATATCCTTGATCGCCAGCCCGTAGTGTTCCCGGATCGACGGGTCGCGGATCAGCTTGATCTTTTCGCGCAGAGATTTGTCCAGCGCCGCCTTGCGTTCGGGGCTGTCAAACACCTTGCCTTCGGTTTCACGCTGCCACAGCAGATCCACCATCGGCATGGCGCCATCCAGGATCTCCTGCAGTTTTTGCGGGCCTTCCTGACGGATCAGATCGTCGGGGTCTTTGCCTTCAGGCATCAGGGCGAAGCGCAGCGATTTGCCTGCCTCCAAAAGGGGCAGCGCCAGATCGATAACCCGCATGGCCGCGCGCAGACCAGCCGTGTCACCATCCAGGGCAATGATCGGTTCAGGAGCGATGCGCCACAACAGCTGCAGCTGGTTTTCAGTGATCGCTGTGCCCAAAGGCGCCACCGAAGCGCCAAAACCACCCTCGGCCAGGGCGATCACGTCCATATAGCCTTCGGCGACAATCAGCGGCTGGCCTTTGCCGGCAGCCTCACGGGCGGGGCCGTGGTGATAGAGGTTGCGCCCCTTATCAAACAGCGCGGTTTCCGGGCTGTTGAGGTATTTGGCGTTGTCATTAGGGTCCATCGCCCGGCCGCCAAAGGCGATGCAACGCCCGCGCGGATCGCGGATCGGGAACATGATGCGGTTGCGGAAGGTGTCATAGGGTTTCTTGCCCTTGTTGGAGGGCTTGGCCAGCCCAGCGCCAAGGATCAGCTCTTCGTCCACGCCTTTGCCGCGCAGGTGATCCCACAGGTGCTGCCAGCCTTCGGGGGCAAAGCCAATTTCAAAGCGGGCCTGCGTTTCCAGCCCCAAGCCACGCCGCTGCAGGTAGGCGCGCGCCTCATCCGCGACGCCACGGCTCAGCTGCAGGCGGAAAAACTGCACCGCCATCTCCATGACCTCAGCCAGCTGGCTACGCTTATCGGCCTTTTTCTGTGCCTGCGGATCGCGCTGCGGCATGGTCATGCCAGCCTCCCGCGCGAGGATCTCCACCGCCTCCATGAACTCAACGTTTTCGGTTTCGCGCACAAAGCTGATGGCATCGCCTTTGGCATGGCAGCCAAAGCAATAGTAGTAGCCCTTGCGGTCATCGACGTGGAATGAAGCGGATTTTTCCTGGTGGAAGGGGCACGGCGCCCACATGTCGCCCTTGCCCTGATTGGACTTGCGCATATCCCACATGACCTTGCGCCCCACCACCTGTGAGATGGAGGTGCGATTACGCAATTCGTCAAGAAATCCGGGAGGCAGGCTCATAAGGGAAACTATAGCGCTGAAGCGCGCCGGTGGCAAAGCCCGCGCGCGAAGAACAAACGGAGGGGCGGCTCAGCTTTGGAACTGATTGCAAGCGATCTGAAACGCGGTGGAGGCATCTTCGCCAAGCTGCGCTTCGGGCAGTTGGTAGACCCAGTTCACCAAGAGGTCGACATGCTGCTTCAGCAGCGCCTCATCTTCAGCATAAAAGCCGGCTTTCAGCGCATCGTTTTTCAGCAGCAGCTTGCGGGCGCGACGCTCACGCTTCTTGTCCAGACGCAGATCCACCGCCTCGGCCACGATCCCGGCCTGTGCCTCACAGCGCACAGCGCGCTCTTTTTCGGTTTCGCTCAAGGCTGGCGTGGCCGCCACAAGGCAGGCAGCAAAGGCGGCAGGCAGAAGGGTACGGAACATCGGGCAGCTCTCTGTTCGGATCATCTGAAAGGTAAGGCACTCTTGATGCCAGCCCCCGCCCCCTGACGCAAGCCCCGCGCGCGCGGCTGTGGCAGGCAGCGCAGAAACGCCTGAAAACATCGCATCGGCAAGTCACAAAGCCGCAAATCGCCCACCTCCCCCCTCTCAAAAGGTGGGGAGAGCGCCGCGAATCCCTACGACAGAGGTCAAAATCAGTTTTAATTACCGGTGGCGATTGGGGACGGTCGCGAAACAATTAAGGTTAATGAAACGTTATTGCCGCAAAGCCCGGAACCAAACCCCAGCAATTCCTTGGGCATGCCTTGTTTTCGCCCCGATTGACCGCGAAACCCAACTAAAGAACGCCCCCTAGCCATAAGTGGACCCTAAGACGGCTCTGCTCGTCGGCGTTTATTTGATGTGAGGGACTCGGCGTTGATTTGACAGAGGTTATGAACATGACACGTTCGAAAAGGCTGCATATGGCATCACGCGTGATGCAAGGACCGACCGCCCTGCGGCGGGGTCTGCACCGTTTTGGTCGCGACGAAAGCGGCGCGGTGGTCATTTTCTCAATCTTCATGTTTATCTGCATGCTGATGGTGGGCGGTGTTGGCATCGACCTGATGCGCTTTGAGCGTGACCGGATGGCGCTGCAGAACACGCTGGACCGTGCCGTTCTGGCCGCGGCCGACCTTGACCAGACCCAGCCCGCCGAAGAGGTGGTGCGGGACTATTTCGACAAGGCCGGCGTCGGCGCCTATCTGCAAAGCGTCACCGTGGACGAAGGCATCGGTTACCGGTCGGTTTCGGCCAAGGCGACCTCGGAACTCGACACCTATTTCCTCAAGCTGTTTGACATCGACACCATGTCCGCCCCCGCCTCTGGGCAGGCGGAAGAACGGATTGATGGCATCGAAATTTCACTGGTGCTGGATGTTTCGGGCTCGATGGGGTCGAACCAGCGCCTGACGCGCCTGCGTCCTGCCGCGAAATCCTTTGTGGATACGGTTCTGGCCTCGGCCCAGGAAGGCAACGTCTATATCTCGGTTGTGCCCTATGCCACCCAGGTTGGCGTTGGTCAGAACCTGCTGAGCAAATACAACGTCACCAATGAACACAGCTATTCGCATTGTGTGGATTTTGGCGACAGCGATTTCAACACCACCGAAATCCTGCCCACAGACCCGCTCCAGCGGTCGGGCCATTTCGACCCGTGGTACAACTATGAAAACCCCTATCTGACGGTCTGTAGCACCAACCCTGATACGCAGATCCTGCCGTTTTCCAACGATCAGAATGCGCTGCATAACTATATCGATGATCTGGAAGCGCTTGGCGCCACCTCGATCGACGTGGGCATGAAATGGGGCGCGGCACTGTTGGATCCCGGCACCCAGCCTGTGCTGAGCCAGATGATCACCGAAGGGTCCGTCAGCGGTGACTTCGAAGGCCGCCCGCACGCCTATAATGAGCGCACGACGCTGAAGGTTGTGGTGCTGATGACCGATGGTGAAAACACCACGCAGTATTTCCTGAACGATGGCTTCCGCGAAGGTCTGTCGCCGGTCTGGTACAACTCCTCACGCAGTGTGAACGGGGGCCGCTATTCGGTTCAGCAAGGCAGCAACTACTGGTGGCCGCATACCCAGACCTGGGAAGACCACCCTTATGGCAACGGCACCTATGAAGAATGCGAATGGCGTTATCGCAACGGCCGCTGGCGCTGGACTTGCTGGGATGAAAATGAATCCGGCACGGCCGTGCAGCTGACCTATCCCGAACTGTGGAACCGTCTGTCGGTGAACTGGAACATGAACAACAACATGCGGTTCGACAGCTATCGCTACTACAACTGGTACGATGACGTCACCGACTCGGCCGGCAGCAACACCAAAGACGCGCGGACCAATGCCATCTGCACCGCCGCCAAAGACCAAGGTATCGTGATTTTCACCGTCGGCTTTGAGGCTCCGGATCGCGGTCAGAACGTGCTGCGCGCCTGCGCCAGCTCGGACAGCCACCACTTCGACGTGGACGGCCTGGCCATCGATGACGCCTTTGCCTCGATCGCCGCCTCCATCCGTAAACTGAGACTGGTACAATGACACCTGTGCGTTCCCTGGCCCGGCTGTTACGGGCCCCGTTCTCTGGCTTATCTTCTGGGCTGCGGCGCTTTGCCGGGCGGGAAGACGGCAACGCGACTGTGGAATTTGTCGTCGTGTTCCCGATCTTCATGCTGATCATGGGCTCAACCTTTGAATTGGGCACCCTGACGATCCGTGAAACCATTCTGGAGCGGGCGCTGGACCTGACGGTGCGTGACATCCGCCTGGGCACCGGCACAGCCCCTCAGCACGATGAGCTGAAGGCCAGCATCTGTGACCGTGCCCCGCTGCTGATTGATTGCGAAGAGAACCTGCGGATTGAGATGATCCAGCTGGATCCGCGCAACTGGACGTCGCCGCCCACCGATGCCGACTGCACCGATCGCAGCCAGGAAGTGGACCCGGTGCGTGAGTTTGTGCATGGCCAGGAAAACGAAATGATGCTGGTGCGTGTCTGCGTGAAGGTGCAGCCCTTGTTTCCGACCACCGGTCTGGGCGATGCATTGGCCAAAGACGGTGCCGGGGATTACTCGCTGATCGCCAAATCCGCCTTCGTACAGGAGCCGCGTTAATGAGTGTTCTGAGTGTCCTGCCCCACCGCATGCGCCGCTTTGCCCGGCAGTTTGCCAAAGACGGCAGCGGGTCCGTCGCCGTCGAGGCGGTTCTGATCCTACCCTTCCTGCTCTGGGCGTTTCTGGCCAGCTTTGTCTATTACGATGCGTTCCGCCAAAGCTCGATCAACCTCAAAGCGGCCTACACGATTGGCGATATGCTCAGCCGGGAAACCGCGGCGGTGAATGATGCCTATATCAACTCGCTCCAGTCGCTGTTCATCTTCCTGTCCAAGCAAGAGTCGGATCCAGCCGTGCGGGTTTCGGTTGCGATGTGGGATGAAGAAGATGACGCCTACACGCTGGACTGGTCCGAAGGCCGTGGCAACCGCCCGCCCCTGACCGAGGCCACCGTAAACGCCATGCGTGACCGCCTGCCGAACCTGCCGGACAATGAGCGTGTTATTCTGGTCGAAACCTGGAGCACCTATAAGCCCGCCTTCAACGTCGGACTAAGTGAGGATGTTCTGTACAATCTGGTGTTCACCAGCCCGCGTTTCGCCCCGCAGCTGGTTTGGGAAAACTAAACCCGCCCCGACTGATCTAGGCTGATTTGATACAAAAACGCCCCGTCCAATTGGCGGGGCGCTTTGCGTTTGCTTTGCATTTATCGGTCAGCATTAGCCGCGTTCAACGATGAGAGCCTGCAAAAGTTCCGCCATGATCTTGGTCTGATTGCCCGGGGTGACACCGCCGACGCCGATGCGGCGGCCCAGACGCCACCACAGGCCCGGCCGCCAGACGCGCGGCAGATCTTCCTCAGTTGCGTTCAGATCCAGCCGCACCAGAAAGCCGTTGGAGGGTTTGAACGCGAAGGCGCCCCGCTCGACTGCTTGAATGGCCTCAATTGGTGTGATGAGGGTGCCGTCACTGTCACGCAGCCCGGCGCGGGTAAGATCGATCTGCCCGCTGGTGCCGGCATGCATTTTCATCATCAACGCCAGCGACAGACCTCCCAGCACAATCACAAAGGCCTGCAGCGCAAAGTTGGCGGGCGGCGTGGCGAAGGCGAAATAGATCAGCAGCACGCCCAGCCCCCCCAGCATGCTCAGCGCCAACCAGCGGCGGGTGGCGGAAACGGTCACCGTCGCCAGAACTTCGTTTTGATCTTGCTGCGCCATGCCCGGTCTCCCTGCGGTCCTCTTTGGTCTGGCAGCGCTCATAGCCTTGTCTGCCTGCAGATGCGAGTCCCTTCGCGGAATGCGCCATTGCTTGCCACCTGCGCCCTGCCCCTTCTGCGCCGCTTGCCAAGTCGCCAATGCCCACCTAACGTGCTGTTTGAGCAGACAAAGATCCGCCCGAAAGGCGGAACAGAAGACCGGAGAGTAAAACGTGACAGGCTGGGGCACACCGGAGCAAGAGGCCGAACGCCGCCGCATGCAGGCCGAGGAAGAGCGCCGCCGCCGCGAACAGGAGGCCGCGCGCCGCTACGCTGATCATCAGGCCCGCCAACGCGCCGAGGAGGCGCGCCGCCGCGCCGATGCCGAACGCACGATGGCCATGATGGATGGCGCCAACGGCAACGTCCATTCGCCCCGACGTTTCAGCAACCCGGGGTCTTTCATCATGGGGTCGGTTGCGGCCGGTCGGGACGCCCACACGGGCAAAAGCCGGTATGAGACCACCCCTCCATCTGCGCCCCAGACAACCAGCCCAAATGCGGGCCGCTCCGGCAAAACGCGGAAAGGTTTCTTTGCCTGGATTGAGGATCTGATCCTCTGGGCTGTGCGGCTGATCGGCTTTGGCATTTTTGCAGTGATTGGCTACTTTATTCTGGACCACATTGGCGTTTTTGACCGTTCGCCCAGCGCGCCGTCGCGCAGTTCAACCGCTGTCCCTGCCACGCTGTCGCTGACACCGGTGACCCATTTCATCACGGCGGATCGGCTGAACATACGCACCGGCCCGGGGGTGAACCACCCCTCGCTAGGCACCCAGCAGGGCAACAGCTGTATCCGGGTCATTGCAACACTTGGCTCAGGGTGGAGTCAGGTTGTGGTGCCCACCAGTTCAGGCCCCGAAATCCACTATGCCGCCAGCCGGTTCCTACAACCCCTGGGGCCTGCGGACAACTGCCGATGATCCGAGTAAGCGTCTGAAAAGGCGGGGCGAAATGCGCACCACTGTCACAAATTCGTTGCAAAAATTTCACACTTCATAGCGGTATATCGTCCTCCTCCTCAACCGTTGTAAGAAGGGCAGCCGGCGACACAGGTCGTTGCGGGCTGCATCAAGTGCCCTGCGCGGACCCGACCGGTCTGGCGCACATGTTCATGAGTCAGAGGCCCCAGAATGACCCTTTCCCTGAAAGCCCAGTTGATTGCCGCATTTGCGCTCTTAGTGTGCCTGTTCACCGTCACCGGCGTGACCAGCCTGCATGAGCTGAAACAGATTAAAACCCGCGGTGAAGAGATCGTCCGCATCAATTTCGAAACCCTGCATCTGATCGAAGAGGTCGCAAAGATCCAGGAAACCATCCAATCCGAAATCAGCACCTACATCCTTGTTGGCACCAAAGAAGAGCGATCAGCGTTGCGCGCCACGCTGAAAGAATTAGGACAGCGCAAAGAAGAGTTGATCGCCGCCGCGCAGGCCAGCTCCTCCGCCGATACCGCCGCGTATCTGGATGACTATCTGGTCTTGAAGGAAGGCATTGAAAAGGTGAACAAAAAGATCCTTCAGGATCTGCTCTTCGGCTCCAAAGGCAAGGCGTCCAAACGTCTGGCCGAGGGCAAGGAAACCTACCAGATCCCGATGGCAGCGCTGATCACCCAAGTGGCTGAGTTGGAAACCCGCAAGATGTATGAGGAGCTGGCGCAGTCTGAAACGGCCTATGCGCAGACCCGGAATGAGATCATCGTGATGATGACCGCCGCGCTGGTGATCAGCCTGCTGGCGGCATGGCACATTGTGGCGACCCTGTCGCGCGGGCTGCAACAGGCCGGTGCCCTCAGCCAGCGCGTGGCCAGTGGCGATCTGACCGAAACCGCCGCTCACGGCATGAAAAACGAAATTGGCACGCTGCTGGATAACTTGAACACCATGGTGGTCGACCTGCGCGGCATTGTCGGCGATGTGCGCATTGGCGCGGCCCATGTGGCCAGCGGCGCAGATCGCATGGCCGCGACCTCCGCTGCGATTCAGACGGCGGCGAAGGAACAGGCCACGGCGGCAGAAGAGGTCGCCACCTCAGTGACGGAGATGAGCGCAAACGTCAGCCACACCGCCCTAAGCGCCGAGGAAACCAAGGAAACCGCCCAACACGCCGCCGAAAACGCCCGGGCTGGCGGTGAAACGGTGGCGGCGGCAATGTCCTCACTGACCACCATTGTCGACAAGATCCAGATCATTCAGGAAATCGCCCGTCAAACTGACCTCTTGGCCTTGAATGCTGCGGTGGAGGCCGCGCGTGCTGGCGAACATGGGCGCGGTTTCTCAGTTGTGGCGGCTGAAGTGCGCAAATTGGCCGAACGGGCGCAAGAGGCGGCTGAGGACATCGGCGCATTGACGCAAGGCACAGTCAGCACGGCCGAGGAGGCCCGGTTGAAACTGGCGGATCTGGTGCCCGAGATTGAAGCGACCGCGCAGCTGGTTGGCAATATGGCGGCGTCAAACACCGAGCTGTCCAACGGCATGCAGCAGATCACCGATGCCATTGCGCGGCTGGATCACAGCATCCAGACCAACAACACCGCATCCAAAGACATGTCAGCCACCTCTGAACAGCTGGCGGAACAGGCTCAATCGCTGACCGGTGGGATTGAAGCCTTCCAACTGAGCAAAGAAGAGGCAGAGCGCTGTGAGGCCCCAACGGCGGAAGAGGCCAAAGCGCCAGAGGCGATCCAGTTAGAGCAGCCAATGGCCAAGGAGCAAACAGCACCGGATCTGCCCAAGGCTGCTTAACCACACTCAGATCAACAAAAGAGGGCGCCCCATTTGGGCGCCCTTCCGGTCAGACCGACACCGACTTGCGCACCATTTCCCAATAAAGCCCCTCCACCTCATCCACCGACAGGCGGCCGGCGGGGCGGTACCAGGTGGTGACCCCGGTCAGCATCGCAATCACCGCCATGGTGGCGATGCGGATATCAGCTGGGGCAAACACGCCTTCGGCCACGCCATCGCGCAGGATCTCTTCCAACTCAGCCTCATAGCGGCGGCGCAGCTCCTCGATCGCCTCAAAGTTCTCAGGCGTCAGATTGCGCAGTTCCATATAGGCGATGAACACCTCATCGGGGCGCTTCAGGTGATAGCGGATGTGGAAGCGGGCGAAATCTTCTAGCCGTTCCAAGGGGCTGGCCGAGGTGTCGCGGTTGGCCCGCTGGTCCAGCAGGTCCTCCATGTGGCGGCGCATCAGGTTGAACAACAGCGCCTGCTTGTCGGGCGTGTAGTTATAAAGTGCGCCGGCCTGCACCCCAACATCGCGGGCAATCTGGCGCATGGAGACGGCCGCAAACCCATGTTGCGAAAACAGCCGCAGCGCCGCATCCAGGACGCGGGGGCCGGTGATATCAGAGTGGGAGCCTGCGGTTCTTGCCATGGGCGTCACGGTAACTGAACAGATGTTCAAATCAAAGAGCGAAACGGCAACCCTCTGCCGATCAGTCGGTTTTAACGGCTCGATCCGGGCAAGACCCTTGCCAAGGGCCTATCTGACAGGCAAGACGGGGGCGTCTGTTGCCGCTGCCCTTAAGTCACATTTGGACTGCCATGTTTTTTCGCCTGCCTCTTTGCGCCCTTGCCCTGTCGCTGACAGCTGTGGCCTGTAGCCCGATTGAACTGCAGGACCATTCGACTGCAGCGGCGCGGCTGGCCCCCTACCCGGCGCTGGTCCCGATTGAGACCGCACTGGCTGAACATAGCGAAGCCCGCACTGATGAAGACAGCGCCGAAGCGCTGAGCAACCGGGCCAAGGCCCTGCGCGCACGGGCCCGGGCACTGGCTGCCCAAAATGGCGGCTAAATTGCAACATCCCGGCTGATCCCCCCTGCCCCATTGGGGCTGATCGGCATTTGCCGCGTTGCACAGCGACGCAAAGCCCGATACATCGCCAAGACGAAGATCTGTCAGTTCAGGAGGGCCAGATGAGCCAACCCTTGCGCCTTGGTATTGCAGGGCTCGGCACCGTAGGTGTCGGCGTTGTGAAAATTGTCCGTCAACAGGCTGCCCTACTGACTATGCGAACTGGTCGCGAGGTGACGATCTCGGCGGTTTCGGCCCGCTCACGCGGCAAAGATCGCGGTGTGAACCTGGACCACTACGGCTGGGAAGATGATCCGGTCAAACTGGCCACCCGTGACGACGTCGACGTTTATGTGGAACTGATGGGCGGCGAAGATGGGCCTGCCAAAGCCTCCATCGAGGCGGCGCTGAAAGCCGGCAAAGATGTGGTCACTGCCAACAAGGCGCTCCTGGCCCATCACGGTCAGGCGCTGGCCGAACTGGCCGAAGCCTCAGGATCGGTCATTCGCTATGAAGCTGCCGTCGCCGGTGGCATCCCCATCATTAAATCGCTGACCGAAGGGCTGGCCGCCAATGAAATCACCCGCGTGATGGGCGTGATGAACGGCACCTGCAACTACATTCTGACCCGGATGGAAGCCACCGGTCAGGGCTACAACGCCCTGTTCGAAGAGGCCGACAAACTGGGCTATCTGGAAGCGGATCCAAACCTTGACGTGGGCGGCATCGACGCTGGTCACAAACTGGCCATCCTGTCCTCATTGGCCTTTGGCACCCAGGTGGATTTCGACGGGGTTGAGCTGGAAGGTATTCAGCGCGTCACCATCGAAGACATCCGTCAGGCGGCCGATATGGGCTACCGCATCAAACTGCTGGGCGTCGCCCAGATGAGCGGCCGCGGCCTGGAACAGCGCATGTCACCCTGTCTGGTGCCGGCACAAAGCCCGCTGGGCCAGCTGGAAGGCGGCACCAATATGGTTGTGGTCGAAGGCTCCGACGTGGGTCAGGTTGTGCTGCGCGGCGCCGGTGCTGGCGAAGGCCCCACCGCCAGCGCAGTTATGGGGGATGTCTGCGACATCGCCCGCGGCATCCGTTACCCGGTCTTTGGCCAGAAAGCGGACAGCCTGAAAAGCGCCCCCCGCGCCCAATCCGCCCTGCCCGCGCCTTACTACCTGCGTCTGGGACTGAAGGACAAACCGGGTGCGATGGCCAAAGTTGCGGCTGTGCTGGGTGAGGCTGGTGTATCGATCGACCGGATGCGCCAATACGGTCATGAAGATGACAGCGCCCCGGTGCTGATCGTCACCCATAAAACCACCCGCGCCAATCTGGATGCAGCCCTTGCCGGCATCGAACAGACCGATGTTGTCACCGATGCACCGGTTGCACTGCGGATTGAAGCGGTGTGATCTGACTTTTTGCGGCGCGCCCGTCGTGGGGGCGTCGCAGCTTGAGTATTTATAGAACATTGAAAGGCCACTGGTGAGCGCTGAGACCCGTGCATTTCTAGGTGTAGAAGCCTCGCTCAACGGGCGGCGCTGGATTGGCCCCGGGATCGAGGTGGAGCGTCAGGCCGAGTTCATGCGCCAGCAGACCGGCCTGCCGATGGCGGTCTGCCAGACCCTGGCGCGGCGCGGCGTGCCTGCGCATGAGGCACAGGCCTTTCTGGAACCACAGCTGCGCGACCTGCTGCCGGATCCGCAGAAGCTGAAAGATATGGAAGCCGCCGCCGCGCGCTTCCTATTGGCCGTCAAACAGCGCCAACGCATTGCAATCTTTGCCGATTACGACGTGGATGGCGGCACCTCCGCCGCGCTGCTGATCGACTGGCTGCGCCAGATGGGGCGTCAGGCCACGCTCTATGTGCCCGACCGCATTGATGAAGGCTATGGCCCCAATGAGGCTGCCATGGCAGCGCTGGCGGCGGATCATGACCTGATCGTCTGCGTCGATTGCGGCACCCTCAGCCATGAGCCGATTGCGGCGGCCAAAGCGGCAGACGTGGTGGTGCTGGATCACCACCTGGGTGGTGAGACCCTGCCCGATGCTGTGGCCGTGGTAAACCCGAACCGTCAGGATGAAGATGGTGAGCTGGCGCATCTGTGCGCGGCGGGCGTTGTTTTCCTGATGTTGGTTGAGGCCAACCGCCAGATGCGGGCCGAGGGCGCCAAAGGCCCGGATCTGATGGCGATGCTGGATTTGGTGGCGCTGGGAACCGTGGCGGATGTGGCGCCGCTGATCGGCGTCAACCGGGCGCTGGTGCGTCAGGGGCTGAAGGTCATGGCCCGCCGCGATCGCCCCGGCATTGTGGCGCTGTCTGATGTCAGCCGGATGGAACAGGCGCCAAACTCCTACGCTTTGGGCTTCATGTTGGGGCCGCGGGTGAATGCCGGTGGCCGCATCGGCAAGGCGGATCTGGGCGCCCGCCTGCTGTCCACCGATAACCCGGCTGAGGCGCGCGCCATGGCCGAACGGCTGGATGAGCTGAACACGGAACGCCGTGACATCGAAAACACCGTGCGCGCCGCCGCATTGGAACAGGCCGAGGACCGCGGGCTGGATCTGCCACTGGTCTGGGCCGCTGGCGAAGGCTGGCACCCGGGCGTTGTCGGAATCGTCGCCAGCCGCCTGAAAGAGGCCACCAACCGTCCCGCAATTGTCATCGGCTTTGACGGTGAGATCGGCAAAGGATCTGGCCGTTCGGTCAGCGGCGTTGATCTTGGCGCCTCAATCCAGCGGTTGGCCAGCGAGGGGCTGCTGGTCAAAGGAGGCGGCCACAAGATGGCAGCCGGCCTGACGGTGGAACGTGACAAGCTGGAACCGGCGATGGCGCGGCTGTCCGAATTGCTGGCGAAACAGGGCGCAGGGGACGCAGGTCCCGCCGATCTGAAACTGGACGGTGTGCTGATGCCCGGCGCAGCCACCATCGAGCTGATCGAACAGATCGAAAAGGCGGGCCCCTTCGGCGCCTCCGCCGCCGCCCCCCGCTATGTGTTCCCAGATGTGGAGATTCGATTCGCCAAGCGGGTGGGCGAAAGCCACCTGAAAATCTCCTTCACCGATGGGCTGGGCGCACGGATCGATGCCATCTGCTTTGGCGCCTTCGACACCCCCTTGGGCGAACGCCTGTCAAACCACGGCGGCGCCCGGTTCCATCTGGCCGGACGGCTGGAAATAAACAGCTGGGGCGGGCGTCAACAGGTCCAGCTGCGGCTGGAAGATGCAAGCCCGGCAGAGGCTTTGGGCTAGGCGATAAAAATCTCACAACGGTGTCATTTTCCGCTTGCGCCCCACGCGCAGTTTGCCTAAAACCCGCCTCATCAAACGGCTTGTCCCGTTCGTCTATCGGTTAGGACGCCAGGTTTTCAACCTGGAAAGAGGGGTTCGATTCCCCTACGGGATGCCATTTTCACCAAAACTTTCGTGAAAAAAAAAAATCGTGGCCTCGGGCCGCGTTTTTGGCATTTCAAAGCTCACGCATTTTCAGTATCTTAGAGAACCTACCTAAAAGTATAGGCAGGTTAATACGACCTTGGGTTGCGCTTGTTGCATTTGCAACCACCAAGCCCTTTTATCCAAATGTAGTTGACTGAAAAAAGTGAGATTTAGATGAATACGATTTGTTGTGTACTGGAGTGGGAAAACGCTGAGGGGCTGGAGCGAGAGGAGGCCCGGCATTTCCTTGGGGCTCTGATCCAAAAATTGGAGGCGTTTGGCGAAAGCCAGAACCGCAAAATGGAACTGATGATCATTTTCGATGAAGATGTTCCAAAAGATGACATTGAAGAAGACCTGACCCTGTCAGAGGCAGGCCCTGTTGAGCGAGTGGAGATCAAACTGCTCTGCGCGCCGGGCACCGGCTATTATGATAAAAAGGGATTGGCGCCTTACTTCACTGAGGCGGATCTACTGATCTATGCTGATAGCGATTGTGCCTATGTTCCGGACTGGCTGGAACAGCACATCACCGCGATTGAGGTCGAGGGCGCATCGGTGTCATCAGGCTACACTCAAGCCCTCGCACCCGCCAACCTGATCGAAGAGGTTTGCACCTACGCCTGGTTTTTCCCCAGTGAAGACCCACGCGACCGGCTGCATCGCAAAGCCAAAAACAGATTCTTCGCCAACAACTTTGCCGCCAAACGTAGCGTTCTGCTGGATGTGCCCCTGCCCCGGCTGGATGCCTCTCGTGGGCATGGTGGGGTCTGGACCAAACGATTGGCAGAACGGCAGGTAAAGCTGGTGAAACTGCCGGGGGCCCGGGCGGATCACAAACAATATGACACCGTTGGCGACATGTTCAAACGGGCGCTCATTCTGGGCCGCGACAAAGACTTTGGCCTGTTCATCAACGGTGCCGGTCGTGGCAAACGGATCTGGCGGTCCTTTGTGGCGCTATTTGAAACAACCGTAAAATTTCTGCAGCGTTTCTTTACCGTGGCCATGCGCAACACGCCGGTGTGGCACTGGCCGATTGTTTTGGTGCTTGGCCTGGCGTTCCAGTGGATCACAACCGCACGCCAAATGGTCGCTGCCATCGCCCAGACCTACGCCGAAGAGCAGGAAGGCTACTCAGACCTCGCGGAACGCGCCAGCGCCAGTATTTGGAGCGCCACACCAAGCCCTGCGTGAGTCCCCATTCAAATTAGCCAGACAAAACCCAGCCAAGCCACTGGAATATAACACTTATTATAGACCGCATTCACAAACAAAAATACTTCTCAGATTTTTCCGATTTCCACTTGCGCCTATCGGGCTGTTTGCCTAAAACCTGCCTCACCAAACGGCTTGTCCCGTTCGTCTATCGGTTAGGACGCCAGGTTTTCAACCTGGAAAGAGGGGTTCGATTCCCCTACGGGATGCCATTTATTCTGAGTTGTTGTGACAGCAATTGCTCTGATTTTTCAGGCCACGCTGCTGCGTGCACTCAATAGAATTAGCTGGTTTTTTCACTGCTTTTGGACTTGCGGTGCCGTGGCAATCCGCCTAAAACCCGCCTCACCAAACGGTTTGTCCCGTTCGTCTATCGGTTAGGACGCCAGGTTTTCAACCTGGAAAGAGGGGTTCGATTCCCCTACGGGATGCCATTTTCACGATCAGTTTTGAAATTTCGCCACGCCAGCGCTCAAGCGGCTGAATGTCAGCCGCCGTGCGTGGTCTTATAGTGCCGGCTGTGATGCCCCAGTAGCGCCAGGATCCGGCCATAGGCAAAGCCAAACGCTCGCAGCGCCAGCACATAACTGCTCCCGCCGTTAAACAGTGCCGCAATCAGGCGCAGCGTGCCAAGGATAGTTTTGGCCAGCACAAAAAACGCGGACTTCGCGATCAGTTTAGGGCCGCGCTTGTCGCCATAGCGAATTCGAAAAGACGAGATCGACTGATCCCGCCCGCGCCGGAACTGATAGCCGGCGCTGAGGCGTGACAAGGGGATGTGTTCGTAGACCTTCGCCTCGGCCGTCCAGGCGGTTTGCCCACCGGCCTGCCGCAACGCCCGAAAAAACGCCGTGTCGGACCCGCCAGAAAACCCCAAACCCTCATCAAATCGCAGGCCTGTTTCCCGCAGGAACTCCAGCTTCGCCAACCAGTTGCTGGTGACAACAGTCGGCGCCTTGTGCCCGTGCCCCTGAAACTCCAACCGCTGATTGCTTTCTGCCATGCGCTGGCAACGCGCGCTCAGGCCGTTGAAACACATGCGCTGCGCAGCGGTCAGCGGCTCGGTTGGGTCAATCGGGAAATCAGGACCACCGGTCAGATCCGCGCCAGTTTCCAAATGGTAATTGTAAAGCTTCACCAGCCAGTCAGTCGCGACCTCTTCGTCATCATCGACGAAGGCCAGATGATCAGCCCCCTGCCCCAGCGCTGCGTCCAGCACAGCGTTCCGCCCAAATGGGATACCTGGCCGGGTTTCAAGAACTGCGGTCGCAGGCAACCCGCGTTTTTCCGCAAAATCCTCGACCATTCCACCAATCGTCAGGGCCGCATCATTTTCCGCAAAACAAAACGCAACGCGAACCCCCTGCGGGATGTCCATACGCTCAAGGCTGGCCAACAGGCGCGAAAACAGATCGGGACGGCGACGCGTCAACGCACCGACAACAATCAACGGCTCAGATGACACAGCCGCTTCCGCAGCTGCAGGGGTCATATATTGCATCTCAGACAATTGAATCGCCTACTACTACCTAAGGTGGCTCACGGCGACCGGATAGCAGTCAAAATTAGAAATGACAAGCAATCGCTCTCCCTAAACGGCAAAGGCCAAATATCCTATCTACCCAAAGCTTACACGACAGCGCGAAATAAGAAAACCGGGCCAATCCGGCCCGGCTGAAACACGCTGATCTGTGCAATACTTAGGAGTGCCCCGCCTCATCATCAGGCGCGTTGGGATCGGCCTGACCGATGCCTTTGAACACTTTCTTCAGCGGCACCGCCCAAATGACCCCGAGGCCGATGTAGACCAACAGTTCCACCAGAATGGACGGACGGTCAAACAGGCTGACGATGCTCACAGCCGCCACGATATAGGCCGGCAGCCCCACCAGCAGAACCAGCAGGGACAGTCGGCGACGTGCTTTGTAACTCAGGGCCATGAGGGATACTTAGTCCGCGAAGGGGTCGGTGACCAGAATGGTGTCTTCCCGCTCGGGCGAGGTCGACAGCAGCGCCACCGGGCATTCGATCAGCTCTTCAACCCGTTTGACGTATTTCACCGCGTTGGCCGGCAGATCGTTCCAGCTGCGCGCGCATTCGGTGGTCTCGGACCAGCCATCCATTTCCTCATAGATCGGGGTGCAGCGGGCCTGCTGATCGGCGGCAGTCGGCAGATAGTCTAGACGCTCACCGTCCAGATCATAGCCAACGCAGATTTTCAGCGTCTCAAACCCGTCCAGCACGTCCAGCTTGGTCAGGCAGATGCCTTTGATGCCCGAAGTGGCGCAGGTCTGACGCACCAGAGCCGCGTCAAACCAGCCGCAGCGGCGCTGACGCCCAGTGGTGGTGCCAAACTCATGACCGCGGGTGCCCAGACGTTCGCCATCCGCATCCGGGGTGCCGTCCTCTGTCAGCAGTTCGGTCGGGAACGGACCTTCACCAACACGGGTGGTGTAGGCCTTCACGATGCCAAGCACATAGTCGATCGAGCCGGGGCCGATGCCCACACCGGTCGCCGCCTGACCCGCAATCACGTTTGACGAGGTCACAAAGGGGTAGGTGCCAAAATCGATGTCCAGCAGCGCGCCCTGCGCGCCCTCAAACAGGATCCGTTTGCCGGCTTTGCGCTTTTCGTTCAGCACCTTCCAGACCGGCGCCGCATAGGGCAGGATTTCCTTGGCGATGTCTGTCAGTTTTGCAATCAGCGCTTCGCGGTCAATCGGCTCCACACCCAGACCTTTGCGCAGCGGATCATGGTGCTGCAGCGCCCGATCTACCCGGGCCTCCAGCGTGGCCGGATCGGCCAGATCCGCCACACGGATCGCGCGGCGGCCAACCTTATCTTCGTAAGCCGGGCCAATGCCACGGCCGGTGGTGCCGATCTTGGTGCCTTTCGAGGCCGCCTCTTCCCGCGCGCGGTCCAATTCACCGTGGAACGGCAGGATCAGCGGGGTGTTTTCGGCGATCATCAGCGTTTCGGGGCTGATCTCAACCCCCTGCTCGCGCACGGTTGCGATCTCATTGATCAGATGCCACGGATCCAGCACCACGCCGTTGCCGATGACCGAAAGCTTTCCGCCCCGCACCACACCCGAAGGCAGCGCATGCAGCTTGTAGACCTTGCCATCGATGACCAACGTGTGGCCCGCGTTATGGCCGCCCTGAAAACGGGCGATGACGTCGGCACGTTCCGACAGCCAATCCACGATCTTGCCTTTACCCTCATCGCCCCATTGGGCGCCGACGACGACGACATTTGCCATTGCTGGTCCTCTTGTGATGTCTGGATCGGTTTGCAAATTCAGTCAAACCGGCGCCCGTATAGCGATACCGGCGGTGTGAGGGAACCGAAAACTCACCGAAAACGAGGCTGGTGGGGTGGAAATCCAACCTCAACCCGTAGTGCGCGCAGCATTGATGCCTTTTTGTCTGCACTTAATGTCGTTGTGGCACCGTGTCATTTGCGGGATGAAAATTCTGGCGCATCCCGTCACATCCTGGTCGAGATTATTGCGCCAGTTTCACCGGTGCGCCGTGCGGCGTGGTCAAATAGGCCTCTTCCCAACGGGCGCGCGTGTGTTCTACCTGCGCTGAGGGCGCTGCGCCGATCTCTGCCAGAAAGCTCTCAAGCGTTTCCAGCCAGGCGGCAAAATAATCCTCTCCCCCGTTGTGCGCCCGATCATGGCCATGTTCCTTCAAGGTGGCCGAAAAGCGTTTCACCCAATCGGCCCAACTGAAATGCCCGGCCTCGTTCAGACCGACCGTCAAGGCAAAGACCTGGGCATGCCAGGGTTGCTCAAAGACGGGCTCCGGCGCGGCAATTGCCCCTTCCCCCTCTGGGGTAACGGCCTGCGGCATTTCCAGACAGCTGCTCATGCCTCTTCCTCCGGCAAAAGGTAGCTTTGCCACAGATCCAGCACCACCTGATCCCCCGGATGCTCCGGATGGGCCCACAGTTCCGACGCGGCAAAGCGCACGGCATAAAGTGGCTCCGGCGCCTCACCCAATCCATGGGCGGCGCTGTCAGGCAGCACATGGTTGCCATGATAACGCTCGATATGGCCCTCCGCACCGGCGGCATAATTGGGCAATCTGGTGTGCCCCCCATTGACCAAGGCACTATCACTCAAAGGCCGTGTGCGCACCTTCTGTCCCGGATGGAACCGCGCAGCAGGCCCCTCTTGCCGGTCCGCCGGACCACCTTTCGCCAGCACCGCTGCAACCTGCTCGGGTTGCAGCCGACGGGAGGCCAGCGGATGGCTCTTCTGTATTTCTTCAGATACCCCCGCTTGATTTTTTGCCCTCACGGCGGCCTGCTCCAGATCCTCAAGTGTCAGAACCCCAGTCTCGACCAGCAAGTCAGCAAGCGCCGAAATCCACTTCTCATAGTAGCTGAAGCGGCTGTAATCCTTTGGCGACAGGCGTTCACGTGCGTGGCGCGAGGTGTCGATGTTCCACTGGCCGAGGCTGCCACAGGCAAGGGTCACAGCCAGCGCGCGGGCATGCCATTCCGTTGCAAAAACAGGTGCATCCTGCGGTTCAGGCAAGACCGCGCCATCGCCAAAACGCCCGCCCATGTCGTGCACCCGGCTCATTCTGCGGCGCCTTCCACGGACTGATTTGACGCCTCACCACCCTCGGTGACTGACGCGGCAGCAAGCGCAAGGCCTGTGCCGATCATACTGTCGCGGCTGACCAGGGCGACCAGCTGATCCTCAGTCCATCCTTCGGTGCCGTCAGGGCGCATGGGCAACACGAGGTAGCGCACCTCTGCCGTGGAATCCCAGATCCGGACCGAGGTGTCGGGCGGTAGAGTAACCCCGAATTCCGCCAGAACCTTGCGCGGTTCGCGAACAGCGCGGGCCCGATAAGCATCGGATTTATACCATCCGGGCGGAATGCCCAGCAGCGGCCACGGATAACAGCTGCACAGGGTACAGACGACCATATTGTGTTGCTCTGCGGTGTTTTCCACCACGACCATATGTTCGCCCTGGCGCCCGTAGTACCCCAGATCGCGCACCACTTCTGTGGCGTCCTTAAGCAACGCCTGTTTGAAGTCTGGATCCATCCAGGCTTTCGCCACCACGCGGGCACCGTTTTGTGGGCCAATTTTGTTTTGATAGGTGTCGATAATCTCCTCTAACGCGGCGGGGTCGATAAGCCCTTTGTCGCAGAGAATCGTTTCCAAAGCTTTAACGCGCAACGCCGGTTCCGGCGGCAGCAACGCATGGGGATGGTCGTGATGATCATGTGGCATGCCGACATGCTGGGCCAGAGCGCAGGCGCTGTCCACTTTTTATTAATCATTCAACGCAACAATACGACCAACACGCGATTCCCTGTGGACGAACAATGAGGAGGTTTGGAGACACCACACCTGACAAAGCAACACAAAGATACCTAGACAGACCTGCAGGAATAGGCTCAGCTGTCACCACCGATGTGACAGAGGGGTGTGACACGCATGGGGTTTCTGATCAGATGGCTGCTGGCCTTCGTACTGCTGACAGCAACGTTTAACCCGACGCAGTGGAACTACAGCAGCTGGGTCTGGCAGAATTTTTCGGATCAGATGCCAATGGCCGTCTTGCTGGGGCTTTTGCTGTCGGTTGGTTACATCATCTATCTGCGCGCAACATTGAGGTCGATCGGCGGGCTTGGGATGGTGTTGATTCTGGCCATATTCAGCGCCCTTGTCTGGGTGCTTTATGACTATGGCATTCTGAGCCTCACGGATGGGGACAGCTACACTTGGCTGGCACTCATTGCGCTGTCATTGGTGCTTGGCATCGGACTGAGCTGGAGCCATGTGCGCCGCACCCTGAGCGGCCAATCCGATATGGACGATGTGGACGAGTAAATAGCCTGTCGTTGATTGATCTTGGTTTCTCAACAAGGTGACAGCGCGCGATAGCGCTGAAATCGTCGGGCCAAACCGGGGTTAAAGTGGGGTACTGTCGGCCCCGACAGTTTCGGTACGGGTGGATAATTCGGGTTTGCTGAAACCCGGCTGGCCCACACTTGTGGCCAGCCATCCCAGTGACGAACCCGTTTTGTGCCATCCAAGATCCGCGACACCTATCCTAGGCAACTATAGCATCCCCCCACATGGCCTAACCTGTCGCGATACCGTCTCCGAAAGAGGCTCATCACCCTTCGCTAGGCATAGCCAATCCGATGAGTTCCCAACGGCCCATTGCGCCTGTTCGGCAACACCTCGCAGCACGGAACGGAAAGGAACGCAGATTTGCAGCGCCCAAAGCCCCTTCGGGGTTGCACGACCCCGCGAGAGACCTTAAGTAGCCGCATCGAACAAATCCGAAGGCTGCCTCATGGAAAACGTCGTTCTCATCATCCACCTTCTCCTCGCACTCGCCCTGATCGGCGTGGTGCTGATGCAACGGTCTGAAGGTGGTGGGCTCGGCATGGGCGGCGGTGGCGGCGGTGCTGTCAGCGGCCGCGCGGCGGCAACGGCACTGGGCAAAGTGACCTGGATCCTGGCGATCGGCTTCATCATCACCTCGATCTCGCTGACCATCATTGCAGCAGATAAATCTTCGGACAGCTCGGTTCTGGATCGCGTCGGCGCAGGCAGCGCAGCCAGCGACGCCCCGGCAACCGAAGCGCCCGCGGGCAGCGAGTTGCTGCCGCCGTCGGCTGGCGACAGCGCACCGCTGGTGCCGCGCGCCGACTGAACCAAACCCTGACTTTCTGCAAAAGACCGCAACAGCATCTTGCGGTCTTCTTGCTAATTCTTCGCGAATCTAGTATGGCTTGAGTCCCGTGATGCTACGGTTGTGCGCAACCGTTTGGGCTTAGCTTGTGGCGTGTTAAAGCGCCGAACGGACTGCACGGGAGTTGCCAAAACATGGCTCGTTTTATCTTTATTACCGGTGGTGTTGTGTCCTCACTGGGCAAAGGTCTGGCGTCGGCGGCGCTGGGATCATTGCTGCAGGCGCGCGGCTATTCAGTTCGCCTGCGCAAGCTGGACCCCTACCTGAATGTTGACCCGGGCACGATGAGCCCGTTTGAACATGGCGAGGTCTTCATCACCGACGACGGTGCGGAGACCGACCTGGATCTGGGCCACTATGAACGGTTCACCGGCGTGCCTGCGCGGATGACCGACTCGGTCAGCTCGGGCCGGATCTATTCCAACGTGCTGGAACGTGAGCGCCGCGGCGATTACCTGGGCAAGACCATTCAGGTGGTGCCGCATGTGACCAATGAAATCAAAGACTTCATCTCGATCGGCGAAGATGAGGTTGATTTCATGCTGTGTGAGATTGGCGGCACGGTGGGTGACATCGAAGGCCTGCCCTTCTTTGAAGCGATCCGCCAGTTCACCCATGACAAACCGCGTGGCCAGTGCATTTTCATGCATCTGACCCTGCTGCCCTATCTGGCGGCCTCGGGTGAGTTGAAGACCAAACCGACGCAGCACAGCGTCAAGGAATTGCAGTCCATCGGCATCGCGCCGGACATTCTGGTCTGCCGGTCTGAGCAGCCTATCCCGGAAAAAGAGCGTGAGAAAATCGCGCTGTTCTGCAACGTCCGCAAGGAATCGGTTGTCGCCGCATACGATCTGAAATCGATCTACGAAGCGCCCTTGGCCTATCACCGCGAAGGGCTGGATCAGGCCGTGCTGGATGCCTTTGGCATCGCACCGGCCCCGCGCCCGGACCTGTCCAAGTGGGACGATGTTGTGGACCGCACTCACAACACCGACGGCGAAGTGAAAATCGCCATCGTCGGCAAATACGTCCAGCTGGAAGACGCCTATAAATCGGTGAAAGAGGCGCTGACCCACGGCGGCATGGCCAACCGGGTGAAGGTCACTGTGGAATGGGTCGACTCGGAGGTCTTTGACAACGAAGACGCCGCCCCCCACCTGGAGGGGTTCCACGCCATTCTGGTGCCCGGCGGCTTTGGCGAACGTGGCACCGAAGGTAAAATCAAAGCGGCGCAATTCGCCCGTGAGCGCAAGGTGCCCTACCTTGGCATCTGCCTTGGTATGCAGATGGCGGTCATCGAGGCGGCGCGCAATGCGGCCGGCATCACCAGCGCAGGGTCGGAAGAATTTGATCATGAAGCCGGCGCAAAGCGGTTTGAGCCCGTGGTCTACCACCTGAAAGAATGGGTTCAGGGCAACGCCACCGTGCGCCGCAAAGAAACCGATGACAAAGGCGGCACCATGCGTCTTGGCGCCTATAACGCGACACTGGCCGAAGGGTCGAAAGTGGCGCAGGTCTATGGCGGCACCGCCATCGAAGAGCGCCATCGCCACCGCTATGAGGTGGACATCAAATACCGCGAACAGCTGGAGGCCTGCGGACTGCAATTCTCGGGCATGTCGCCGGATGGCCGCCTGCCTGAAATCGTCGAATGGAAGGATCACCCGTGGTTCATCGGCGTGCAGTTCCACCCGGAACTGAAGTCGAAACCCTTTGATCCGCATCCGCTGTTCAAGGACTTCGTTCGGGCTGCGGTGGAAACCTCGCGTCTGGTCTGATCGGTAGACATTTTGCAAAAGGGCGTCCCTTCGGGGGCGCCTTTTTCTATGTGTGTCAGTGTTTTGGCGGCAAATTTGCCAGAAAGGCCTGACCGCCCTACCCTTTCAGGCATGCGACATCTGCTCCCTGCCCTTCTTGTGATCAGCTTTGCCAGCCAGGCGATGGCCTGTGGCGCGCCGGTCTGTCAGGTGCCGCAGGCAGAGCTGAGCTTTGGCCGGGTGATCACCTTTGATGATCTGCCGTCCTCGCCCGGGGTTGGGCGCGAGGTGGAGGGCGTGCTGGATCAGCCCGGCGCCCAATTTGGTGAGAGGTTTGCCGGCCAGCTGCTGCTGTCTGAGGGCAGTTTTGACCACATCGAGGGGCGCGCCCTGGCGCCGTTGAGCGTTCTAGCCGGGCAGACCGGGCAGTCCCTGGGCGTGATGCGGTTGACCCAAACCTCGGTCCTGCAGGGCTATGGCCCGCGGGGGTTTCCGAACGTGGATGCCATCGGCGAAGGGGCTGTGGCGATCGTATTTGACCGGGATCAGAGCGCGATTGGTCTGGACATCCGCGGCGGTGAGGCCGGAATGGCCCGGGTGGTGTTCCTGCGCCGCGACGGGTCTGAGATTGCCGCGCTGGAGGTGCAGCCCCTGGCCGAGGACAGCTATGGTTTCCGCCGCAATGCTGCCGTGCCGGACATTGCCGGGATCCTGATCCTCAACCGTGATCCGCAGGGCATTGCGCTGGACAACATCCGATTTGATGGGCTGGATCTGCTGGGCTGACCCCCGTGCTTTGCCCATCTTGACCTCCCCCGCTGCAGACCGCAGGGTCGCCACAACATCTTAAGGGAGAGAACAGATGACCAAAGCCTATTGGGTGGCCCATGTCGATGTCCGGGATCCGCAGGCCTATGAGAAATACCGCGCTGCCAATGCCGCGCCTTTCGCCAAGTACGGTGCCAAGTTCGTCGTCCGCGGTGGCGCACAAGAACAGATGGAAGGCGCCAGCAAATCCCGCACCGTGGTGATCGAGTTCAAGGACTATGACACAGCCAAAGCCTGCTACGAATCGCCTGAGTATCAGGCGGCCAAGGCGCTGCGCGACCCGGTCTCAACCGGGGATTTGGTGATCGTTCAGGGCTATGATGCCGAATAAAGGCTGTTTGGATACGGACAACCGCAACCCAAAGGCGATCAAACGCCCCCTCTGCGCAGCAATGCGTTAAGAAATCTTTGCGACAACTGCGCGGGCATGGCTAAATCAACCCATGTTCCGCAGTCTGTTCACCGCCCTTCTGGGCCAAGAGGCCCGGAAGACCACAGCGACGCTGACCGAGGCATGCTGTGATGATCCCGACGCAGCGCATGCGCTCGGGGCGCTGCTGGTTCGTGTCGCCCGCGCCGATGTGGCGGATGCAACGGCCCAGCTAGAAGCCCTCAATCACGAATTGGACCGGATCGAACGGCTGCTGTTGCAGCTCTACGGCTTGAGCGCGCGGGATGCGGCCGCGATGCGGGCGACCTGTGAGGCGCTGGAGCAGCGCGCGCCCGACACCGAGATCTTTACCGAGATGATTCGACAAGGCGTCGATTTCGATGACCGTCTGCAGGCGCTTGAAGCACTCTGGGAACAATCACTGAAAGAAGGCGGTGGCGACCAAAGCAGCCGGCAGCGTCTGACCCGCGTGCAATCCGCCCTGGGGCTAACCGATGCCGACAGCGTGCTGGCGCGCTCACAGGCGCTGGAACACGTATAGGCCGATCACCGCCATATTTGGCGCAAGCATTGGACCCAGCCGACCGGCGTGATTATATCCCCCATATGTTTGCAGATTTCCTGAAACGGCTGACCCAGCCGAGCCCCGCCCCGCTGTCTGAATTTGATGCCCGTCTGGCGCTGGCTGCGCTTTTGGTTCGGGTGGCGCGTGCCGACAATGACTATGCCCCCGAGGAAAAAGCCCGCATTGATCGGATCTTGGCCGCACGGTTTGATCTGGACGGCGCTGCCAGCGCGGCCCTGCGCGCCGAAGCCGAGGCCTTGGAGGCCGAGGCGCCGGACACCGTGCGCTTCACCCGCGCGATCAAGGATGCGGTGGCTTATGAGGATCGCCTTGGGGTGATTGAGGCGCTGTGGTCGGTGGTTCTGGCGGACGGCTCCCGCGATGATCATGAGGATGCATTGCTGCGCATGGTTGCAAACCTTCTGGGGGTGAATGACCGCGACAGCAACCTGGCCCGCCAGCGAGTCAGCAAAGGCTGATTGCCCCGGTCGGCGGCCTGTTGCGAAAGGCGGCTGTCAACTTGATCAAATCCGCCGCTAGATATTGCCTTTTCGCCGCCATTTTGCGACTGACATTGGGTCAGATTGTGCGATTCCTTGTAAAAACTGCCGTTTTGCAAGTTGCACTGACCAAGAATTTGGTCCCTATTGTCTGGCCTAAACGGGGATAAAAGTCAGGGGCACCCTTGTCCGAACAGGATCCAGTTATCGAAATTCGTGGTCTGCATAAGGCCTATGGCGACCTTGAAGTGATCAAGGGCGTCGATATCACTGCGCATCGTGGCGATGTGGTGTCGCTCATCGGGTCTTCGGGCTCGGGCAAGTCGACTATCCTGCGCTGCGCCAACCTGCTGGAAGACAGCCAGCAGGGCGACATCCTGTTCAAGGGGGAGCCGGTCACCTGGAAAGGCGACGGCGCACATCGTCATCCGGGCGATCCCAAACAGGTGCTGCGCATCCGCACCAACCTGTCGATGGTGTTCCAGCAGTTTAACCTCTGGGCCCATATGACCATCCTGCAAAACGTGATGGAGGCCCCGGTGACCGTCCTGGGCCGGGACCGCGATGAGGTCGAAGCCTCGGCGCGGCGCTACCTGGAAAAGGTGGGCATCGGCGACAAATGTGACGTTTACCCGGCGCAGCTATCCGGTGGCCAGCAGCAGCGGGCCGCGATCGCTCGCGCGCTCTGCATGGAGCCTGAGGCGCTGCTGTTTGATGAACCGACATCAGCCCTGGACCCTGAGCTGGAACAGGAAGTGATCAAGGTGATCAAAGACCTGGCCGCGGAAGGGCGCACCATGCTGATCGTGACCCATGACATGAAGATGGCGTCGGACATTTCCAGCCATGTCGTCTTCTTGCATCAGGGTTTGATCGAAGAACAGGGCAGCGCCGAAGCGGTTTTTGGTAGCCCCAAGAGCGAACGTCTGAAACAGTTTCTATCGGCCACCGTCCACGCCTAAAGCGGGCGGTGTACGATCCAGAAAAAACGATAACACAAACCAACCAACGGGAGAGATCCATGAAGAACCTGATCCTGAGCACCGCCGTTCTGGCGCTGACCGCAGGCGTAGCCGCCGCAGAAACCGTACGTCTGGGCACCGAGGGCGCCTACCCTCCGTACAACTTCCTGAACGACGCTGGTGAAGTCGACGGTTTTGAGCGTGAGCTGGGCGATGAACTGTGCAAACGCGCCGAGCTGACCTGTGAGTGGGTCACCAACGACTGGGATTCGATCATCCCCAACCTGACCTCGGGCAACTACGACGCCATCATCGCCGGCATGTCGATCACCGACGAGCGTAAAGAAGTTGTAGACTTCACCCAGGGCTACACCCAGCCGTCGCCGTCGGCCTATGCCGCGCTGGCCGAAGGTGTGGACGTGAACTCGGCCATCGTGGCTGCTCAGTCCTCGACCATTCAGTCGGGCCACGTTGCCACCACCGGCGCGACCCTGGTTGAATTCCCCACCCCGGACGAAACCGTTGCTGCGGTAAAGTCGGGCGAAGTTGACGCCGTACTGTCGGACAAAGACTACCTGAACCCGATCGTCGCCGAAGGTGGCCTGGTGTTCATCGGTGACGTTTACCTGGGCGGCGGCATCGGCATGGCCTTCCGCAAGTCGGACGCAGACCTGCGCGGCAAGTTCGACGCGGCCATCGCTTCGATGAAAGCAGACGGTTCGCTGAACGCCCTGCTGGACAAGTGGGAGATCGAGGGCAAGTTCTAAGCCCTCCGTTTCTTAAAAATCTTGAGAGCGCGGGCCCCGGCCCCGCTCTCTTCTTCTTCGCCACGGATCGCGATGATCCGCGCCAGTGAAAGAGGCCCACCATTTTTTCCTATTGCGCTGATCCCGCCACCCTGGAAGGCCTCCAGTGGTTGAGCTGCTACCTGACCACAGGCAAGCACATGGGCTTTTACGTGTCCTTTGGCACGGTCCTGTTGCTGCTGGCTGTCACCGCCCCGGTTTCGCTGAGCTTTGGTTTCTTCGGAGCCATGGCCGCCCGGGCCCGCTTCGCCCCGCTGAGCTGGCTGGGCAAAGGCTATATCGCCATCGTGCGCGGTGTGCCCGATATCGCCTTCTTTCTGTTTTTCGTCATTGCTCTGGATCAGGGCATTGAATACCTGCTGCATTCTGTGCGCTGCCCCGACTGGACGGATCCGATCCGTCAGGGATCAGACTTTGTGGTCTGTGACAGCGCCAAGATGCCGCTCAACTCATCGCCGCAGTGGATCCATGAGGTCTACGGTTTCAGCCTTGCGGTGCTGACCTTTGCGATCGTGTTTGGTGCCTTTGCCGGCAACGTTCTATTTGGCGCGATGAACTCGGTTCCGCGCGGCCAGATTGAGACGGCCGAAGCTTACGGCATGACACACCGCCAGGCCTTCTGGCGCATTCTGGTGCCGCAGATGTGGATCTACGCCCTGCCGGGCCTGTCAAACCTGTGGATGGTGCTGATCAAAGCCACACCGCTGCTGTTCCTCTTGGGCGTCGAAGACATCGTCTACTGGGCGCGTGAACTGGGCGCGTCGAAGACCGCACGTTTCACCGATTACCCGCATGGTGACTGGCGCATGTGGTACTTCCTGGCGCTGCTGATCTTCTACCTCGCCTTCACCAAAGTCTCCGAAGTTGTTCTGGAGCGGATCACCAAGAAACTGTCCCACGGTCAGGCGACTGTCGGCGGCGAAGCGCAAAGGAAAGCGGCATGAGCTGTTGGCAGACCCTTCAAGACTACGCATTCCGCTCGCTGGGCTATGGTGAACGCCTGCTGCCACGCAATGAATTCACCCTGTGTGAACAGTTTGTGCTGATCGGCTCAGGCATGATCTGGAATGTCTATTTCGGCCTGCTGGCAGTGGTCACCGGCTTCTTCTTTGCCAACCTGCTGGCGGTGGCAAAACTGTCCGGCAACCGCTGGGCGCGCAAACCGGCGGAATGGTTTATCTTCATCTTCCGTGGCTCGCCGCTGTTCATCCAGTTCTTCTTTGCCTACTTCCTGTTTTTGAACCTCAAGAGCGTCTCGCCGATCTTTGATCCCTTCTCAGCCGCATGGCTGGGGGCGCTGATTGTGCTGTTCCTGAACACCGCCGCCTATTCGGGTGAGATCTTCCATGGCGCACTGCTGTCGATCCCCCGGGGTGATATGGAGGCGGCGGATGCCTATGGGTTCTCGGGCTGGAAGAAGTTCCGCAAGATCACCTGGCCCACCATGATGCGTCTGGCCTGGCCGGCCTACACGAACGAGGCGATCTTCTTGTTCCACGCCACCACGCTGGTCTACTTCTCAGGCTTCCCGGCCTGGCGCCAGCAGGGAGATGCGCTCTACTACGCGCGCTACTTCGCGGATAAGACGTTCAACCCGTTCATCCCCTACCCGATCCTGGCCTTCTACTTCATCCTGCTGACGCTGGTGATCATCAAGGTCTTTGGGCTGGTCAACACCTACCTGAACCGTCACCTGCCGCAGGCCAACCGTCGTAAAATTCGCTTGCGTCCTAATCTGATCCGGTAGTAGACAAGATTTGATCAAATTATTCTGATCCCCGTGCCCCTTCCAAAGAGGGGGCACATTGCTACACTGGGGTCCATAACTGGCGTTTGGTTTGATCACTGATTGGGACCAAGGGCATGGACCACAGCGCGGCGGGCCGCCACAGACCCGCACCGCGGCGCCATCCCTTCGAAGGCAAGCGATGGTGACGATGAAAGACTGGCTCTCCACCCACCCTGAAATCCGCTCGATCCGTCTGGCGGCGGCTGACCTGAACGGCGTGCCGCGCGGCAAACGGATCCCGGTGAAATTTGCAGGTAAGGTTGCCGAAGGCACCGCGCGCTTTCCCTATTCGGTTTTGAACCTTGATATCTGGGGCGCTGACATCGAAGATTCCCCGCTGGTCTTTGAAAGCGGTGATCAGGACGGGTTCCTGAAAATGACGGACCGCGGCCCATTGCCGATGCCCTGGCTGGAAAACGCCGCGGCGCTGGTGCCGGTCTGGATGTTCCATGAGGATGGCACCCCCTTTGAGGGTGACCCCCGCCAGGCCCTGCAACGAGTGCTGGATCGCTACGCCGCCAAAGGCCTGTCGCCGGTTGCTGCGGTGGAGATGGAGTTTTTTCTGGTCGATGACAAAGGGCGCGATCTGAACATCCCAGCCCTGCCCACCTCGGGCAAGAAACGGGCCCGCCCCGACATCCTGTCGCTGGCCAAACTGGACGCTTTTGATAGTTTTTTCAGCGATCTCTATGACGCCTGCGATCTGATGGACATCCCCGCCGATGCCGCGATTTCCGAAGGGGGTGTTGGCCAGTTTGAGATCAACCTGATGCATGGCGATGCGATGAAGGCGGCAGATGATGCCTGGCTCTTCAAGATGCTGGTCAAATCACTGGCCCGCAGCCACGGCTTTGCCGCCACCTTCATGGCGAAACCCTACCCTGATGAGGCCGGCACCGGGCTGCACACCCATTTTTCGGTGCTGGATCAGGACGGCAACAACATCTTTGACGACGGCAGCGCCACCGGCAGCGACCAGCTGCGCCATGCGATTGCAGGCTGCATGGCGGCGATGCACGACAGCACGCTGATCTTTGCACCGCATTGGAATTCTTACGAACGGATGGTGCCGGGGGCCCATGCGCCGACCTCCATCTGTTGGGCCCATGAAAACCGCACTGCAGCCATCCGGGTACCGTCAGGCCCGCCCAAGGCGCGCCGGATCGAACATCGTGTCGCCGGTGGCGATGTGAACCCCTATCTGATGCTGACCGCCATTCTGGGTGCTGCCCTCAACGGTATCGAAGATGCGGTGGAGCCGCCCGCCCCGATCAAGGGCAACTCCTACGATCAGGAGCTGCCACAGATGATTGACGGCTGGCAGCGGGCCATCGACGTCTTTGAGGCCAGCGCGCCGGTTGCGCGGATTTTCCCGGCGGAACTGATCCGCAATCTGGTCATGACCAAACGCCAGGAGCTGCGCGAAATGACGGAGATGAGCGCGGAAGAGCGGCGCGACACCTATCTGGAGGCGGTCTGAGCCCCTGCTCAGGCGTCTTTTGGCTTATTTGGCCGCGCAGCCTGCGGCCCACCCTTCCGGGGGACTTGTTCACAGAACAGCGCCCCCCTACCCTTAGAACAGTAACAAATTTGGTGTTCCATGAAGATCGGCATCCTGCAAACCGGCCACGCGCCCGACGAAGTCAAAGGTGAACTGGGCGATTACGCCACGATGTTTGCCAAACTGTTGGAGGGCAACGGGTTTGACTACGTCGACTACTACATCGTTGATGGTGTTTTCCCCGCCTCGGTGGATGAGGCCGACGGCTGGCTGATCACCGGCTCAAAACACGGGGTCTATGAGGACCACGATTGGATCCCCCCGCTGGAGGCCCTGATCCGCGACATCCGCGATGCAGGCAAACCGCTGATCGGTGTCTGCTTCGGTCACCAGATCATCGCCCAGGCCCTAGGTGGCAAGGTGGAGAAGTTTTCAGAAGGCTGGTCCGCCGGCCCCACCACCTATGACGTGCAGGGCCGTGAGATGACACTGAACGCCTGGCATCAGGATCAGGTGATCACCCCGCCCGAAGGGGCAGAGGTTTTTGCCAGCTCGGACTTCTGCGCCAATGCCGGTCTGGTGATCGGCAAGCAGGTGCTGACCATCCAGCCGCATCCTGAGTTCACCGCCAAGATGATCGACGGTCTGATCCGCTACCGCGCCCCCGGCGTATTGCCTGATGAGATGATCAAAGAGGTGGCCGGCAATATCGACGCGAAAGTCGACGATCATGAGTTTGCGGTGATGATGGCCAAGTTTTTCCGCGGCGAAGACATCAAAGGGGATCCTGCATGAGCGACTGGAAAGACAGCCTGCCCGAAGCCGCCCGCAGCTACCTTGAAGGCAATCGGCTGGATGAGGTCGAATGTGTGATCTCAGACCTGCCCGGCATCGCCCGCGGCAAGGCGGTTCCGGCCAAGAAATTCGCCAAGCAGGACAGTTTCTTCCTGCCCGACTCGATCTTCTATCAGACCATCACTGGCGACTGGGGCGAAGCCGCCGGCGAAGAAGGCTTCATCGAACGCGATATGCTCCTGCGCCCGGACATGAGCACCGCCTCTGCCGCGCCATGGACCGCGGACTGGACGCTGCAGGTGATCCATGACGCCTATGACCGCAAGGGTGAGGCCGTGCCCTATTCGCCGCGCAACGTGCTGAAACGGGTGGTGGAGCTTTACCGCGCGCAAGGGTGGGAACCCGTTGTGGCCCCCGAGATGGAGTTCTTTCTGGTCGCCAAGAACACCGACCCGGCCAAATCGATTGAACCCATGATGGGCCGTTCGGGCCGCCCGGCGGCGGCGCGTCAGGCCTATTCCATGACGGCGGTGGATGAATTTGGTCCGGTGATCGATGACATCTATGACTTTGCCGAGGCACAGGGTTTTGAAATTGACGGCATCACCCAGGAAGGCGGCGCCGGTCAGCTGGAAATCAACCTGCTGCACGGCGATCCGGTGAAACTGGCGGATGAAGTCTTCTACTTCAAACGGCTGATCCGCGAAGCGGCGCTGCGCCATGACTGTTTTGCCACCTTCATGGCCAAACCCATCGCGGATGAACCGGGCAGCGCCATGCATATACACCATTCGGTGGTGGATCGTGAAACCGGGCAGAACTTGTTTTCAGGGCCACAGGGCGGGGAAACCGATGCCTTTTTCCACTTTATTGCCGGGTTGCAAAACCACCTGCCCTCGGCCATCGCGGTGCTGGCGCCCTATGTGAACTCCTACCGGCGCTACGTGCGCGATCATGCGGCTCCGATCAACCTCTCCTGGGCGCGGGATAACCGCACCACCGGCATCCGCATCCCGATCTCGGGACCTGAGGCACGGCGCGTCGAAAACCGCATCGCCGGCATGGACTGCAACCCCTATCTGGGCATCGCCGCCTCACTGGCCTGTGGCTATCTGGGGCTGATGGAACAGAAACGACCCAGCAGCGCCTTTAAGGGGGACGCTTATGAGGATGAAACCGATCTGCCCCGCGTGATGGGTGAGGCGCTGAACCTGTTTGAGGAAAACACCGCCCTGCATGAGGTGCTGCATCCTGAGTTCGCCCGCGTCTACACCATTGTGAAACGCACCGAATACGAAGAATTCCTGCAGGTGATTTCCCCATGGGAGCGGGAGCACCTGCTGCTCAATGTCTGAGCACCACGCCTGAGCCTACCGAAATTAACAACTGAAAGCCCCGGCCCGCGCCGGGGTTTTCCTTTTGTCCCCTGCGCGTTGTCCCTGCGGGCCAAACCGCTGCAATCGGTTGAAAACACTAACTGTCGTCACAATTTCATTTTGCATTCATAGAATATTGTTTTAGGTTTTCCGAAGAGACATTTCAGGAAAGCCGAAGAACTGATGACACTGCCGCCAAACGTCTATGACGCCGAGCCGATCCCCGAAAGCGCCCGCGCTGAAATTGAACGTCTGCTGAACTCCGGCGATTTGTTCCGCTACACCTCTGGTCAGGACGCGCCGGTATCGCTGTTGGAACGCGACTTTGCTGAGACGCTGGGGGCGAAATACGCCTTGGCGGTCTCCTCCTGCTCAGCGGCGCTGTTCCTGTCGCTGAAGGCGCTGGGGCTGAAATCTGGCGCCCGCGTGCTGATCCCGGCTTTTACCTTTGCCGCCGTGCCTTCGGCCATCGTGCATGCCGACTGTGTGCCGGTGCTGTCTGAGGTTGGCGACAACTACCGCATTGATATGGAAGACTTCGCCGCCAAGCTGGATGACAGCATTGATGCGGTGATGATTTCGCATATGCGCGGCCATACCTCGGACATGGATGCGATCATGGCGCTCTGCGCCGAACGCGGCAAACCAGTGATCGAAGACGCGGCGCATTCACTGGGCACCAAATGGCACGGCAAGAACATTGGCACGCTGGGGCAGATCGGCTGTTTCTCGTTCCAGAGCTATAAGCTGCTGAATTCGGGCGAAGGCGGCATCCTGATCACCGATGATGCCGACCTGCTGGCCCAGGCCACCATCATGTCCGGCGCCTATGAACACAATTGGAAAGCCCACCTGGCCCGCACCCCCGAAGATGAGGCCGAACTGAAGGCCGCCTTTGACCGCTGGCAGAACAAACTGCCGCTTTACAACCTGCGCCTTGGCAACCTGTCGGCCGCGGTGGTGCGCGCACAGATCCCTGAATTGATCCGCCGCGTCCAGGACGGCCGCCGCAACCACGATCACCTGGCCGCACAGCTGGAGCTGTCACCCTGGATCACCGTGCCGGACAAACTGGCGCCAGAAGAGCGCGCGCCCGATTCGATCCAGTTCAACCTTGTCGGCATGGAAGAGGCTGAGGTACGCGCCTTTCAGGATGCCTCCAACAAACGCGGCGTGAAGGTGCAGGTCTTTGGCCTGTCGACCGACAATGCCCGCGCCTTTTGGAACTGGGAGTTTCTGGGGCAGGCCCCCAGCCTGCCGAAAACCCGCGCCATGCTGATGCGGGCCTGCGATGTGCGCCTGCCCGCGCGCCTGACCCTGCCAGAGGTCGATGTGATCGCTGAGGCGCTGATCAAGGCGGCCCAGGACGTGCGCGGCAACAGCCGCGCCTTCGGCACCTAGTCCCACACCGCTTTAGACGGCCCCCTAGGGGCCGTTGCCTTCGGCGAGAGTATTTTTGAAAACGTTGAAAGCGCTTTCAATGTTCCTGAAATACTCACTCTGCCAGCCAGCCATCGCGCGGAGGGTCAGAGCAGTTTCACCACATCTTTCATAAACGGATAGGCCGTGCAGGCCGGATCGATCACCTGGCGTTGCAGGATCGGTTTCAGCACGGCGGCGGCCTGTTCCGGCATGTCCTGCAGACTGCCACGCCGCGCCAATAGGGAAATCCGCCGGGACAGCGGTTGGAATGGCAGCTCAAACACATCCAGCTGGGCAGCAAACCGGCGGGCGCGCATCAGCGCCAGCGGGGTCAGGATGGTCCAGCCCATGCCCTGTGCCACCAGCGCCAGAATGGCGTGGTAACTGTCCAATTCAAAACGATGTGCAAGCGTCAGGTTCTGCCGCGCCAGATGCGCCGACAGGATACGGCCCATATGATGGCGGGTGGTGTAATGCACCAGTGGTTTGTCCTGCAGCTGCGGCAGCAGGTCGGCATCCGGGTCAAACATGCCCTTACCAGCCGCCACCACAAAACCGTCGCTGATCAGCGGATGCACCTCCATCCAGTCCGCCTCCTGCCCCATTTCGGCGGCGACGATCACATCCAGGGCCCGCGCCTCCAGCTGATCGTAAAGCGTATGGCTGGCCCCGGTTTCCAGCTGGAACTGACACTGCTGCAGCTCATCGGCCAAATGGGTCAGCAGCCGCGGGGTCACGTCGGCCTCAAAATCCTCAATCATACCAAGGCGAAACCGGGTCAGCACCGCCATATCCGACATTGCCAATTCCGAACGGGCCATCGCCGCCTCATTCAGGATGGTGCTGGCGCGGCGGCGAAACAGGTCGCCCGCCGGCGTCAGTGCCAGCGGCCGTGTGTTGCGCAAGAGCAGCGTGGTGCCAAGCGCGCCTTCCAGATTGGTGAGTTGCTGGCTGACCGCCGACGGGCTGGCCCCCAGCCGCCGGGCAGCGGCTGAGATTGATCCCTCTTCGGCGGTGGCCACAAAGACTTCGACGCCCCAAAGCGTGATGCGGCCGGGGCTGTCGACCATCTTACTTGCCCAGTTTGCTCAGCTTGTTCTGCAGGTCGGCAAGCTGCTCTTTGATGGCGTCCAGATCTTCGGCCTCCTCGGCCTTAGCTGCGGTTTTCTCTGCCGCTCCGCCGCTCCAGCCACCGGCAAGCCCCTGGCCCAGCCCCTGGGTCATGGCCTTCATGAAGGCCTCTTGCTGCGCCTGCAACATTTCAAAGCCGGGCATATTGGCCATCGGACTGGCCTTGGTCATGTTTTCCATCATCTTGGACTGACCGTCCCGCAGCATCTCAAACGAGGCCTGCAGGAACTGCGGCACCATGGATTCCGCCTGGCTGGTATAGGTGCGCACCAGATCAGTCAGCACATTCACCGGCAGGATGTTTTCCCCGCGGCTTTCATGTTCTGCAATGATTTGAAGCAGATACTGACGGGTCAGATCGTCGCCGGATTTCAGATCCACGATCTGAACCTCACGGCCATCACGGATGAAACCCGCGATATCTTCCAATGTTACGTAGTCGCTGGTCTCTGTGTTGTAGAGACGACGACTGGCGTAGCGCTTGATCAAGAGCGGCTTGTTATCTTCTGCCACTTGTTTCCTCCCCAAAATGCAGCACTGCAAAAAACTCTATGCGAGCGCAGAAAAAAAAGAAAGAGCGGGCTTCGTTAGCCCGCTCTGGACACATCTGGGAGGGAGGAGCGATGTGTCAAAGTCCGTCTATGGGAGGACAGATTATTTGGCAGCTGCCTTTTTGGCAGCGGCAGTGGCGTCTTTGGCGGCTTTTTGAACCGCGGCCGAGGCCTCTTCGCTCATGTCTTTGCCGGCAGCCATCATCAGCTCAACGGTTTCGGTCTGCAGTTTTTTCGCGATCTCAGCGAAAGCAGCCATGTTTTCCGCAGCGGTTTCTGCCTGAGCCGAGGCAAAGTCACCCAGAGCTTTGGCGTAATCGGCCGGCTCTTCTTTGACTTTGGCAACGTCACCCAGTTTGGACAGGGTGTCTTTGGTCCATTTCGAGGACAGCTCCGAAGATTTCTCGGCAGCGGCCAGCGCGGCGCTGGTCAGCTTTTCGTTCAGCGATGCCTGGGTTTTGAAGGCATCTTCAACGGCTTTGGTGTCCACCGGGAAGGCACCCATCATGTCTTTCATGATCGCGGTAAAATCTTGCGCTTTGGTCATAATTCAAATCCTTTGCCTCGCCCCGCAGGGCATCAGGGTTTCTCTGCACTTGCAAACAATATGCATGCTGCACCGCAGCAAATCAAGTATTTTTGCTGCAGTGCAGAAGATCCCTATTTGAGATTTGAAATCAGATACTTGCCTTAACGGCAACATAGGTACCCGGGGCCGGTTCCATCGCGTCATATCCCGAATCACCGGGGATCCGGGCCGGCACCAGCTTGCCCGACCGTTTCTTCAGCCAAGCCTCCCAGCGGGGCCACCAGCTGCCTTGATGGAACTTGGCCTCCGCCATCCAATCGTCGGCATCCTTGCTGAGGTCGGTGTTGGTGTAATGGCCGTATTTCTTCTTGCTGGGCGGGTTCACGATGCCTGCGATATGGCCTGATTGGCTGACGATGAAGCTTTTGTTCTTTGAACCCGTCTGCTGGAACCCGCGATAGCAGTCTTTCCAGCGAGCAATGTGATCGGTTTCGCAGGTGATCGACATCAGCGGCACCTCAACATCACGCACATGCAGCGTTTCACCCAGGATCTTATAGCCGCGGGTGACAAAATCGTTTCGCTGACACAGCGACCGCAGATATTGCATCACCATCTTGCCCGGCAGGTTCGACCCATCACCGTTCCAATAAAGCAGATCAAAGGCCGGTGGCGCCTCCCCCATCATGTAGCTTTTGATGGCGGGGCCGTAGATCAGATCGTTGGAGCGCAGGAAACTCATGGTGCGCCCCATGATGAAGCTGCGCAGAATGCCCTGCGCCTCCACTTCCAACTCTATCCCGTCGACGAAATCATCCTGCAGGAAGGGCGTGAACTCCCCCTGATCGTCAAAATCCGTCAAGGCGGTGAAGAAAGTTGCCGATTTGACCGAGGTGTCACCACGTTTCTTCAGCAAAGCCAGTGTCAGATGCAGCGTGGTGCCGGCGATACAATAGCCCACGGCATTCACCTGCTTTTCGCCGGTGATCTCTTTCACGACGCGAAACGCTTCCAGATAGCCCTGCTCAATATAATCCCCCATCCCCACGTCTTTGTCCTCGGGGCGGGGATTGAACCAGCTGACCACAAACAGCGTGTAGCCTTGATCGGTGATCCAGCGGATCAGGCTGTTTTGTTCCTTTAGATCAAGCACGTAGAACTTGTTGATCCAAGGCGGAAAAATCACCAGCGGCGTTGCACGCACCTGATCGGTGGTCGGGGCATATTGGATTAGCTCCATGATATGGTTGCGATAAACCACCGACCCTTCGGCCGTGGCGACATTTCGCCCCAGCTCAAAGGCGCTGTCATCAGCCAGCCGCACCAGCATCTCACCTTCATTGGCTTCCAGATCCGCCACAAGGTTTTCCAGCCCCTTCACCAGGCTTTCGCCTTCGGTTTCCACCGCGCGCTCCAGCGCATCGGGGTTGGTGCCGAGGAAGTTGGTCGGCGACATCATGTCAACGATCTGCTGCGCAAAGTAATCCAGCCGCGCCCGATCCGTGGCGGTCAGACCATCGACGTTTTCCACCGCGGTGCGGATCGCCTCCGCATTCAGCATATATTGCTGTTTTACATAGTTAAAATAGGGGTGCGTCTGCCACAGGGGGTTGGCAAAACGGCGATCTGTCGGGGTGGTATCTTCGGGCGCTTCCAGCTTGCCTTTGGCCAGGGCTTGGCTGGCCTCAAGGTAGTGTTTGACCGAGTTGCCCCAAAACTCCAGCTGGTTTTCGAACAGTTTCGCCGGGTCCTGCAACATGCCCGACCAATACTGCGTTGCCGCTTTGACAAAGACATCCTGATCCGGGCCGCTCAGCTGTGCATTGGCCGGATTTCTCTTGGACAGGGCACTCATAAACCGGTGCGAGAGGTCCTCAACCTTGGCCAAATTGGCCTCCAGACGCTCCAAATTTTCGCCCTGCAGCCCCTCTTTAGTTGTCATATTAACGAATCCCCCTTAACTTCGCTGCTATGCAGCATTTAATGTTCGCTGAAAATGTGTCGTTGTTATAAACATCCGCAGGGTTGGGATAACGACCAAAGGCATCGGGGAAACCCGCACCGGACCAGCTAAGGAGACGCGCATGCGCTACATGGCCACGTACGATCTTATGGAAACTTTCCGTAATACGAACCAATGGCTTGGTGCCTCCGCCTTGTCCCTCGCATCCTATCCGGTTTTTGCCATGGTGCCAAATCCCGCCCTTCAATGGATGGCAGCTTGGGGCGAAGTCACCGAGAGGACATTTCAGCGCATGGTGACCAAGCCCGACTGGGGCATCCATTCGTTCACCTGCGATGACGGCAAGGACCATCTGGTCAATATTGAGACGGTTGTTGAGGGCGATTTTGGCGATCTGATCCATTTTCAGGTCATGGGCCGGGACACCAAGCCGCGCAAAGTTTTGCTGGTCGCACCGATGTCCGGCCACTACGCCACGTTGCTGCGCTCCACCGTGATCTCCCTGCTGCCTGACTGTGAGGTCTATATCACCGATTGGCACAATGCGCGTGATATCCCGGTTTCGGCCGGTAAGTTTGATATTGAGGATTACACCCTCTATCTTGTTGATTATATGCGCCATTTGGGCCCAGACACCCATGTGATCGCGATCTGCCAGCCGGCGCCACTGACGCTGGCCGCCACCGCCTATCTGGCCGGTGAGGAACCCGAGGCACAGCCGCGCTCGCTGACGCTAATTGGCGGCCCAATTGACCCGGACGCCACACCTACTGATGTGACGGACTTCGGCAACCGCGTCACCATGGGCCAGTTGGAGGAAACGATGATCCAGCGCGTGGGCTTCAAATACAAAGGTGTGGGCCGCATGGTCTACCCTGGCCTGCTGCAGCTGGCCTCGTTCATGTCGATGAACGGCGAACGACACTCCAAAGCGTTTTCCGACCAAATTCAACGCGTTATGAAGGGGGAAGCCTCTGATCATGACGCCCACAACCGCTTCTATGATGAATATCTCGCGGTGATGGATATGACGGCAGAGTTCTACCTTTCGACGGTGGAGCGGATCTTCAAAAACTGTGAAATCGCCAAAAACGAATTCACCATCGAAGGCAAACACGTCGATATCGGCAAGATCACAACGGTGGCGGTGAAAACCGTTGAAGGCGCGAATGACGATATTTCCGCTCCCGGCCAATGTGTTGCTGCGCTGGATCTATGCACCGGTCTGCCGGATGAGAAAAAGGCCAGCCATGTGGAACCGGGTGCAGGTCACTACGGGATCTTTGCCGGCAAGAGCTGGCGCAATAATATCCGGCCGCTGGTGCTAGAGTTTATTGACGCAAATGCCGGCCCAAAACCGGGTGGCGGTGCGAAAAAGAAAAGGGCAGCTGCGCAAAAATCAGGCAAGACGCCCGCGCAAAAGGCGGCCAAGTAACGCCTCAAGGCCTAGGTTTAACCGAATTGAATCAAGGCTAGCCTGCGCTGGCCTTTTGCATGTTACCCTTTGTCATCCCAGACCTTTTCGCGCAGCCAGGACCAGACCGGCTGAATATACAACATGGCGATCGCCACCCCCAGTGGCAGCATCCAAAAGCCAACAACCGGCAAAAACCCAACCACCCCGCAAGCCATCAAAAACAGCCCCAGGATCAGACGCACCCCGGGGGGAACGTTCATACGTACCCAGTGGCGAAACGCTTCGAATCTGTCCCGCCAGGTTTTCGGATCGTCAGCCAAAGCGTTCCTTTCCGGCGTACCCGCTTGCTTCACAGCCCTTTTACGCTGTCAGCACAAAGGGTTGCCCCATCCAGCTGCGCAACGCATCGGTCACCTGTTCAGGTTGCTCCCAGGTTGGCAGGTGCCCTGCCCCTTCAATGATGCGCAACTCAGCATAGGGGATCAACTCTGCCATAAATTGGTGCCGTTTCACCGGGGTCAAACCATCCTCAGCCCCGCACATCACCAACGCCGGACATTTACAGCGCCGCAGAGCGGATTGCAGATCACGCCGCCGCTGCAGGGCGCGCGACTGGCGAATAAACACCTCGGCGCCTTGATCAGCGGCCATCGCATAAAACCGATTGAGCACCGTCATCCGGTCAGGCCCCTGCGCCAAAAACTCAGGCCGCATCATTTCACGCAGCACATCGTCCAGCCGCCCCGAGCGCGCGGCAATGATCCAAGGTTCATAGATCGTTGCGGACTGCGGTGTTTCCGCCAGCGGGTTCGTATCCAACAGGGCAATGCGGCTGACCCGATCCGGCGCCCGCCGCAAAATCTCCATCGCGACGATGCCGCCCATGGACAGCCCGACCAGTGCAAACTTTTCCGGCAGCTGCGCCAACAGACCCTGCGCGATCGTCTCAATACTGTCGCCAACAGTGATCGGCGCAACAGTGACCGCACGCTCACGTCCCAGGGCCGTGATCTGAGGTTCAAAAATGCGTGCATCACACATCATTCCGGGCAGAAAAACGATCGGTTCAAGTGTCATCAGAAACCAAGATTTTCATCATCTTTCCCTAGTGTTACGCATGCACACCTCGTCACGCACACTCAGCCTGCGCTGACACCCTTCCGCTGTCAATGGCGCAATAAGTGCCACACGCCGCAGCATGCCAATTCTACGCGAATAACACTTTTCGGACCTCGGGAAGCATAGCTACATCATCATCCGTCCTCGTGGCCATTCCAACAGAACGCGCCTTCTGGCGAGAGCCTTGAGAAGGGGTTATGCGCAACCTCCCAAAGGTGGCCCTCAGGATCAGCAAAATACCCATGATAACCGCCCCAAAACACCTCAGCCGGTTCTTTTACAATTGTCGCGCCCGCTGTTTTCGCCGCAGCAATCACGTGATCCACCTCTGCTCGATCGCGCGTGTTGTACCCCAATGTCATTGCGGCATAGCGTGGCTCATTCGGATCATTTTTCGCTGATTGTAGCTGTCCCTCATCAACGCCCAAATCTTCTGCCAGCGCCGCCATGGGATAAAGGCCAAGCACCTGTGACAGCAGATCAAACGCAACAATACCCTTCTGTGTTTTCACCCGGCGCCAGCCGAGGTTTTCATAAAATTTCGTCTGTGTTTCAACGTTCTGACAGCCGAGCGTGATCAATGAAATCCGCTGTTCCACAACATCCTCCGAGTCAATAATACACCAAGAACATTAAGGGAACATTAATGATTCGGCGATAGGTTCACTCCAAGGTCAGCGCCCAGTTGACCAGGGCGTCTGTGACCGCGGGCGTTGCATCGGGGCTCATGATGTCACCGGCAATCACATGACGATCCGGATCGTCATGTGGTCCGGGTTGGGGGTGAAAAACTGATGAGGGACCGCCCCAACGGGCAGTGACCTCTGCGGTGCGATCTGCCCGCACCACCTGGTCATCCGGGTGAAATATAAAGAACGCCGGCGTTGCGATATCCGCGTGGTCCACCTGCCAGGCCGCGCGGGTCACAGCAGCCATCGGAAAGACTGCAGTGGTGGGATACTGTGTCGTCCAACCCGCTGCATGTGCTTCATTTCGGGGGGTAAACCCGCGCTCGTGCCCGGCCAAAACCGGCAACCAATAGCGCGCGGCTGGCCAGGTTAAAAGAGGAGCGGCGGCGTTATTCACCCCGAAGTTTGGTGAGATAAACGCCGCAGCCTCCAAAGAGTGAGAGTGCACCGGATCAGCCGCAATCAAGGTTGCCAGGCTGCCCCCGGTCGACGTGGAAAGGAGAAGGACCTTTGCCCCAATGCGACGCCCGATGGCCATCGCTTCTTGCATGTCATAGATCCACTGATCCGCCCGTGCCGCGCCCAGCGGCGGACCGTCACGGCCATGACCACGCAACCGCGTGTAATAGAGATTCGCCCCAAGCGCCTGCGCGAGCTTTTCGGGAATTGGCTGTATCTCTACAGCAGAGGCTGAAAACCCATGCACGTAAACAATGGCCCAGGGCGTCTGCTGCTCTGGCGCACCAGCCCAGATCACCCGTTTTTCTGCGCCGGGACGGATCCCGTCAACCTGCGCTTCGCTCGCCTTCAAATAGGTATCAACGCCGTTTTCCAAAACGCTGGCGTCTAAATCTCGCTCCGGCGAGAGCGACTCGTAAGGTCCAGACACCCATAGCGCCGCCACAACTGCGGTGGCCCCCGTTAGATATTTTGCGCCGCGTTTCACTGGCCGCCGTTCAACACGTCTGCGACCGAGGTCTCAATCAGCGTCAGGCATTCTGGCGTCGAAAACCGGTGGTCCGCCCCTTTGACAAGCGTGAGGCGCATGTCGTCTCCGCTTGCGTGATCCAACAGTTTGATCGCAGTTTCGGTGGAAACGGCGCTGTCATCCGTGCCTTGCAGGAAGCGCACTGGGAAGGGCAAATCAAGCGGCGCGCGCAGCACCAGCCGATCGCGGCCTTCTTCGATCAACCGTTTCGAGATGATGTAGTCCTCATCATAATCCGACGGTATGGCGACAAAGCCCTGACTCTCCAACAGCGCTTTCTGCGCGTCCGTGAAACTGGCCCAATAGCCGTCCTCAGTGAAATCCGGCGCCGCGGCGATTGTGACCAGACCTGCCAGCCGTTCCGGCCGGGCGCGCGCCAGCAGGAGCGCCTGCCAACCGCCCATCGAACTGCCCACCACCACAATCGGCCCGTCGATCAGCTGATCGATCACGGCCAATGTGTCCTCATGCCAATCCCCGATGGCGCCGTCCTGAAACCGCCCTGAACTGGCGCCGTGACCTGAATAGTCAAACCGCAGAAAGGCCTGACCACGGGCTTTAGCCCAGGCCTCCAGATGGACGGCTTTTGTGCCTTCCATGTCGGACTTCAGTCCCGAACAGAACACCACTGTCGGGCCAGTGCCGGGGATGTGGTGATAGGCGATCTTGCGGCCCTGTTCGGTTTCGAGAATTTGCATAGTGGTCTCCAAGTCTTTGGCAGCCAAGATAGTCTGATCGCCCCTTATGGGAAGCGGTTTCTGCGTCTTTGACCCCACGACGTCTAACGAGGGCCTTTTACAACGGTGCGTTCTTTAAAGAGCCGCTCAGGCTGGCTACTTCATAGGACTAACGCGGGGCGGCGTGAGGCAACAGCGTTGGATTTCGCAACGCCCCATTCAACGCCTCTCTACGCGCATCAAAACGGAACTGTCGAAACCTCATTTTTATAGCTGCGCAGCGAGAAGGAGGAGCGGCTCTGACGGATGCCGCTGATCTTATAAAGGCGTTCCCGCAGAAAGGCCTCATAGCCACGGGTGCCGCTGACCACCACTTTGACGAAGATGTCAAATTCGCCGCTGGTCATGCGCACCTCCAACACTTCGGGAAAGCGGGCGAGCTGACTGCAGACCGCGGCCACCTCAAACCCTTCGTTGCGGTCCAGGGCCAGTTCGATCAGCACCGTTTCGGGTGCGCCCAGCGCTTCGTGATCTATGCGCGCGCCGTAGCCCTGAATGACCCCACTGTTTTCAAGCTTCTTCACCCGCTGCCAGCATTGTGAGGCTGAGAGGCCCACCGCCTCGGCCAATTGTGCATTGGATTGACGCCCGTCACGGATCAACTCACGCAGGATCCGCAGATCAACTTCCGGCATATTGGACATGATCAACCAAACCTTCTTTTGCAATTCCCATCTTTGGCAAAATTTCTATCAACATTTTTACACATCACAACAAAAGTTGAAAAAGAATTTTGCGCAAACCTGTTAAACTTAATTTAACCGCTGCGCGATAATGTGACCCCCACGGCATTCCTGCCCGCGCGGCCCCCAACCAGCCTGACGAGAGGAGAGCCCATGGCAGTCGGCAAAGGTAAGGTTTACACTTGGTTTGAAGGGTCCTGGCAGGACGGCAATACCGCGATAATTCGCGCCGCAGATCATGTCGCCTGGCTGGGCAGTCAGGTGTTTGATGGCGCGCGCGCCTTTGAAGGGGTGATGCCCGATCTGGATCTGCATTGTGCACGGTTGCCCCGCTCAGCCGAAGCATTGGGCATGATCCCCACCACCAGCGGGGAGGAGATTGCAGCGCTGGTACGTGACCGGGTGAAAGCCTTCCCCAAGGAGGCAGAGCTTTATATTCGCCCCATGATGTGGTCGACCGAAAGCGGCGCCGGCGTGATTGATCTGGATCCCGAAAGCACCGCCTTTGCGATCTGCATTGAGGAAATGGCGATGCCGTCGATCGAAGGCTTCAGCCTGACCGTGGCCCCCTATCGCCGCCCGCGCCAGGACATGGCCCTGACCGAGGCCAAGGCCGGGTCGCTTTATGCAAACAATGCCCGCATCATGGCCTACGCCCGCAAACAGGGCTATTCCAACGCGTTGTCACTGGATGTGGATGGCAATGTGGCGGAAACGGCTTCGACCAATGTGTTTCTGATCCGCGACGGCGTGGTCTTCACCCCGGTGCCGACGGGATGCTTCCTGAACGGCTTGACCCGGCAACGGGTGATCGGCCTGCTGCGCGCCGATGGCTATGAGGTGGTGGAAACAACCCTGACGCTGGACGATTTCCGCCAGGCGGATGAGATCTTTGCCACCGGCAACATCGCCAAGGTGATGCCAGTGTCCAAGCTGGAGGATCGCGACCTGGGCATTGGTCCTGTCTCGCTGCGGGCGCGTCAGCTTTACTGGGAGTTTGCCCATAGCACGCCCGCGCAGGTCAGCGCGGCCTAAAGGCCGCAGCCCGAAGCACGCTGCGTGATGCGCCATCCCGGGCATCCGCCTGAAAACCCGCAACATCCCGAAAGGCCCCGCCATTGGTGGGGCTTTTCTGCATCAGGTGGTTTCCGCCGCTTGACTTACCCCCGGCCCCACCGCAAAAGAGGCGCACACCATAACCCGCAACCGGGCGTTCCGTGGGCGCCAAACTGACGAGGAGGCCAAAAGAATGGCTCAAGTCTCCCTTACTTTTCCCGATGGCAATACACGTTCCTACGAGGCAGGCGTAACCGCCGCCGAGGTCGCTGCCGATATCTCCAAATCGCTTGGCAAAAAGGCCATCTCAGCCACTGTGAACGGCGCCCATTGGGACCTGCAGTGGCCGATCAACGATGATGCGCAGATCGCGATCCACACCCTGCAGGATGATGAGCAGGCGCTGGAACTGATCCGCCACGACCTGGCCCATATCATGGCCCGCGCCGTGCAAGAAATCTGGCCCGATGTGAAAGTGACCATCGGCCCGGTCCGCGATCACGGCTGGTTCTATGACTTTGACCGCGAAGAGCCGTTCACGCCCGAAGACCTCGGCGCAATTGAGGCGAGGATGAAAGACATCATCAATGCCCGCGACGCGGTGAAGACCGAAGTCTGGGAACGCGCGCGTGCGATCAAACACTATGAAGACAACAATGAGCCCTTCAAGGTCGAGCTGATCAACCGCATCCCCGAAGGCGAAGACCTGCGGATGTACTGGCATGGCGACTGGCAGGATCTGTGCCGTGGCCCGCACCTGCAGAACACCGGTCAGGTGCCCGCGGATGGTTTCAAACTGACCCATGTGGCCGGCGCTTACTGGCTGGGCGACAGCGACCGCCCGATGCTGCAGCGGATCTACGGCGTGGCGTTCAAGAACCGCAAGGATCTGAAGGCCCATATGACCATGCTGGAAGAGGCCGCCAAACGCGACCACCGCAAGCTGGGTAAGGAAATGGATCTGTTCCACATGCAGGAAGAGGCCCCCGGTCAGGTCTTCTGGCACCCCAATGGCTGGCGCATCTACACCACGCTGCAGGACTACATGCGCCGCATGCAGAACAAAGACGGCTACCAAGAGGTGAACACCCCGCAGGTGGTTGACCGCAAACTCTGGGAAGCCTCGGGCCACTGGGACAAATACCAGGAAAACATGTTCATCGTCGAAGTCGACGAAGAGCATGCACGTGAAAAGTCGATCAACGCCCTGAAGCCGATGAACTGCCCTTGCCACGTGCAGGTCTTCAATCAGGGCCTTAAATCCTATCGCGATCTGCCGCTGCGTATTGCCGAATTTGGCTCGTGCAACCGGTATGAACCGTCAGGGGCGCTGCACGGCATTATGCGCGTGCGCGGCTTTACCCAAGATGATGGCCATATCTTCTGCGGCATGGACCAGATCGAAGCGGAAACCAAAAAATTCATCGCGTTCCTCGCCAAAGTTTATGCTGACCTCGGGTTTGAAAACTGGACAGTTAAGCTTTCTACGCGTCCCGAAAAGCGCATTGGCTCCGATGAAACCTGGGACATCTTGGAACAGTCGCTCGGTGATGCCTGTAAGGCAGCGGGCTACGACTTCGAAGTTTTGCCGGGTGAAGGGGCCTTCTACGGTCCAAAGCTTGAGTTCACCCTGACCGATGCCATCGGCCGTAATTGGCAATGTGGCACGCTGCAGGTGGATACCAACATGCCCGAGCGCCTGGGGGCCACCTATATTGGCCAAGACGGCGACAAACATATGCCGGTCATGTTGCACCGCGCGACTTTGGGGTCCTTTGAACGGTTCATCGGCATTCTGATCGAAGAACACGCCGGCAAGCTGCCGTTCTGGCTGGCCCCGCGTCAGGTGGTTGTGGCGGCAATCGTTTCGGATTGTGATGACTACTGTCTGGAAGTTGTCGAGAAGCTGCGTGCGGCTGGTATCCGCGCCGAGGCTGATCTGCGCAACGAGAAGATCAACTATAAGGTCCGTGAACACAGCCTGGGCAAAGTGCCGGTCATTCTGGCCTGCGGCATGAAAGAGGTTGAAGAGCGCACCGTTTCGACCCGCCGGTTGGGTGAAAAACAGACCAAGGTCCAGACCTTGGACGAGATTGTTACACAGCTGACGAAAGAGGCGACCCCGCCCGATCTTCTGTAACATTCCAGCGCTGGAATCTTGCGGCCCGTGACGGAAACCCCGTTGCGGGCCGTTTTTATTGAAAAAATCCCAGCTTTTTCGGCCAAAATCTTCACGCTCGCACACGCACCCGTGATGCACAGGCTCGTGAGTGGCGTGTCAGACCGCCGCACGGTTACCTTTTCCCTGTCGCCGATGAAGGCTGACCTGAAATTAAAACCGAAAGGGAAGAGAGAAATGTCCGATACCACCATCAAGACCCTGGCCGTCGCTGGCGCAGTTGCAGCAGCCCTGACCGCAACCACCTCCACCGTGGCCCACGCGATGGAAAAAGAGAAGTGCTACGGCGTTTCGCTGGCCGGTAAGAACGACTGTGCCGCTGGCCCCGGCACCACCTGCGCTGGCACCTCGACCGTTGACTACCAGGGCAACGCCTGGACCCTGGTTGACGCAGGCACCTGCATGGACATCGAACTGCCCGCAATGGCAGACGGCAAAGCCCGTAAAGGTTCGCTGGAAGAGCTGGACCGCGACCTGCCGGCATAAGGCATAGGCAGTATCCCTCTGCCGAAGCAGGGGGCCTGCACCGCCCCCTGTTTTCCCCGCCCAAGCTATCCCCAGAATGGGCGGGGCATTTGTTAAGAGTATCTATGGTATGCTGGTTCCGTCCTGTTGTCCGGCGGGACCAGCCCTTGGCTTTTAGGCCGTTAATTTGCGCCCAATATCTCGCGGAGCATTTGCATGTTTGATCAGTCCAACCACCTCCCTGCCCTGCCCGGCGTTGGCTATAAGCCACAGCATTACAGTGACTTGCTGGCAGATCCTGCGCCTGTGGGCTGGTTGGAAATCCATGCGGAAAACTACATGGGCGCAGGCGGGCGCCCCATCGCGCAGCTGAAATATCTGGCAGAACGATTCCCCATCTCGGTGCATGGCGTCGGCCTGTCGATCGGGGGTGAGGGGGATCTGGATCCTGACCATCTGGCGCGGCTGAAACGCCTCTGTGATTGGCTGAACCCTGCCAGCTTCTCCGAACATCTGGCCTGGTCCACCCACGAAAGCGCCTTTCTGAACGACCTGTTGCCCCTGCCCTACACCGAGGCGACGCTGAACCGCGTTTGCGCCCATATCGACCAGCTGCAGGATGTGATTGGCCGCAGGATGCTGCTGGAAAACCCCTCCTCCTATCTGGCGTTTGATGAATCGACCTATGAGGAGCCTGCCTTTCTGGCTGAGGTCAGCAAGCGCACCGGCTGCGGGCTGCTTCTGGATGTGAACAACATCTTCGTCTCCGCCACCAATCTGAACTATGATCCACGCGCCTATGTTGATGCCTTCCCCCTTGATAAGGTTGGTGAAATCCATCTGGGTGGCCATGATGAGGACGAAGATGATCACGGCGCACCGCTGCTGATTGACAGCCACGGCCGTGAAGTGGCCGATCCGGTTTGGGCGCTGTTGGATTACACGCTGGCCCGCTCCGGCCCGCTGCCGACGCTGATTGAATGGGACACCGATGTTCCTGAATGGCCGCTGCTGGCGGCAGAGGCGCGGCGCGCGGAATCCGCTTTGACCCAGTTGGACAGCAAGGTGACCGCATGAGCCAATCCGCCTTCAACGCCGCCCTGCTGGACCCAAGTGCCGACCGCCCCAATGGGCTGTCTGATGCCGGGGGACGCCCGGCGGGCAAACGGTTTGACGTCTATCGCAATAATGTCACCGTCTCACTGCGCGAAGCGCTGGAAACCGGCTTTCCCGCCACGGCGCGCCTGCTGGGGGAACAGAACTTTAACACGATTGCAACGGGTTACCTGCGGGCCAATCCGCCATCCTCGCCTTTGATGATGCTCTATGGTGGGGGCTTCCCGCGCTATGTTTCGGCCATTCCGGCGCTGGCCAAATTGGCCTATCTGCGCGATGTGGCGCGGCTGGAATATGCCATGCGGCAAAGCTACCACGCAGAGGATGCGCCCGCCTTGGATCCCGCCCGGCTGGCCAGCCTGCCGCCTGAGGCGTTGAACAATGCGCGGCTAACCTTTGCGGCAGCGACGCAACTGGTGCTGACCCCCTGGCCGATCCACGCCATCCGCGCCAAAGCTTTGGGCGAAAGTGGTGAAAACCCGCCAGCCCACGCCCAGCCCACCCTGGTCACCCGACCCGAATTTGATCCGATCCTGACGCCGCTGCCGGCCGATCAGGGCGATCTCTGCGGGGCGCTGATGGCAGGCAAAACACTTGCTGAGGCCAGCACCTTACATCCCGCCGCTGACCTGGGTCAGCTGCTTGGCACCCTTTTGGCCACTCAGGCCCTGACTGACATTCACGTGGAGGAGAGAACATGACCGCCCTTCTGAACCGCTATTTCCGCATCGCCGATGGGTTGGACCGGGCCGATTGGCTGCTGCCGACCTTCGCCCGTTTCCTCTTTGCCGCCAGCCTGCTGGGCTATTTCTGGGCCTCGGCCAAGACCAAGCTGGGCGATGGGTTTGTTGGATTGTTTTCGCCCTCAACCGGGGCCTATGCGCAGATCTTCCCGAAAGCCTTTGAAGCAGTGGGATATGACAGTTCGCAATTCGGGATCTTCCACTGGTTGGTGGTGATGGCCGGCACCTATGCCGAGTTCATTCTGCCCGCATTGATTGTGCTGGGCCTGTTCACCCGACTGGCCAGCCTGGGTATGATCGGCTTTGTCGCGGTGCAATCGCTGACCGATCTTTATGGCCATGGCGGCATCCAACATATCGAAACGCTGGGCGCCTGGTTTGACCGCCTGCCGGATGGTGTGATCCTGGATCAGCGCGGGTTCTGGATGCTGTTGTTGCTGACGCTGGTCATCAGAGGGGCCGGGCCGCTGTCGCTGGACCGGATCCTGACCCTTAGAAATGTGCTTTCGGCGCGTCCGGCTTCCCAGCCGCAATAGCCAGCAGCCCGCCCATGCCCGCAAATCCAATCGGGAACATGGTAAAGACATTGAAGCCAAAGGCGTGATACATGCCCGCCGCGGAAATCAACATCAGCCCGCCGCCCCACAGCGCGCGGGCTTTTGCCATCGCGCCCCCGGTCAGCGCCAATAGCGGCGCAAAGAAGCTCATCGCGCGAATTAGCCCTGGGTTTTCAAGCTGTTCTTCCAGAACATCGGCCTCGCCCAACCAGGTCATGAACTCGGTATAGCCGAAGCTGAAAAACCCAACGACCATGCCGATCAGACCGGCGATAATCCCCAAAACCAGAGCTGCATTGCGCATTTAGCTGTCTCCTTTGCTGGTCTTCACATGGGCGATCACCACCGCGTTGGCAAGAGGTAAGCCGAGGGGGAGAGAGGACCGCCCTCTCCCCCTTGAAGGCTGCGATACCGGTTACGCCACGCCCAGTGCTGTCTGCACGGCCTTGGTCCAGCCCAGATGCATCTCATCGCTGTCGGTCACAATCAACGGCCGTTTCATCAGCGCCGGATGGGCCGCCAGCAACTCAAGCGGGGCGCCCGCGCGCTCCGCCTCACTCAGCCCACGCCATGTGGTCGAGCGGGTGTTCAACAAAGCATCCCCAAAGGCCTCATAGGCTTTGGCGCGAATCTCCTCTCCCATTGGTTGAGCGCGGATATCCACCAACTCCGCCCCGGTCAGCGCTTTGGCCGCCTTGCGGCATGTATCGCAATTTTTCAGTCCGTAAATTCGCATAGTGCCCCTCTGTTGCAGTTCAAAATCAGCAATAACCCGTCAATGCGCGCTATTCATCCTTGTTTTGCTTGATTTTTCAAAAAGCGGTGCAATCATCTTAGCCATGGCCGCGGATCATTGGTTCCCGCTTAGTTATTTGAAGACGTCATTGATTAGGAATCCCGTCCCGTCGGCGCTAATGGACCCCGCGTTTTCCGGGGAAGGAACGGAAAGAAGGAGACACGGAACATGCCAACAGGCACCGTGAAGTGGTTTAACACCACCAAAGGTTACGGCTTCATCGCACCGGATGATGGCGGCAAAGACATTTTTGTACATATTTCAGCAGTCGAACGATCCGGTCTGACCGGCCTGGCTGATGAACAAAAGGTCAGCTTTGAGCTGATCGATGGCCGGGACGGCCGCCAGATGGCGGGCAGCCTCGCGCTGGTTTAAGCGATCTGGGTGACGGGCAACCGTCACCCCCGCACTTCCCTAGTTGGTAAAGCAGCCTTTCTGGCCTTCCGGGCACACCGCACCGGTGGTCATGGATTTGCTGCCGGTCATTTTGCGTGCTTTGCCACTGCCATGACGCATCATGGCCTGATAGCTGGTGGATTGGTTCGGCACCCCACAGCAGATCACCCCGTTGATGGTCACCGGCTGTTCGCCACTGGGACAAAAGTTGGCAACCCCGTTATAGGGAAAAACCCGCGGTTCTGCCTGTGCGGCAACAGGGGCGCACAGCAGCGCGGCGGCAATCAGTCGAACAATCGTTTTCTGTTTCATGGCGTCCCCCAAGAAGCCCTGCGGGGAGGATCCCCACGCGGATAAGCGATGAGTTGTTAACTTTAATTGCCGTCAGCTTACCCGAGCAAGCCCCCGAGCGCCAAACAGAAAAACAGCCTCAACAGTCAACCTCGCAAAAGAAAAGGCCCACCGGTGGAGCGGCGGGCCTCAGCGCGATCTAAGTGCGGGTGTCAATGTGCGGACAGTTTGCCGAACTCACCTTCCAGCCGCTGGCGCAGCTTTTTGCTGGCCGCTTTGACCGCTTGGGAAATGTCGGTGCCGTCATGGTGCACCGCATAGGGGCGCATGCCTTCGGGGCGTGCCTCAACCGTGGCGCGGATGTCTTCGCCGCCTTTGGGGCCGCGCATATCCTTCACATGAACCTCCACCCGGGTCAGACGGGACGCAATCGGCGCCAGGGTCGCGCTGACCAGCTGTTCGCACACTTCGGCCAGCCGTTCGTCACCTTGGATGTTGTGGTCTGTGTTGATCTGAATATGCATCAGAGCCTCCTTCTTGTTTTGATAAGAGCCTATGGTGATTCACCTATGGTCGTTTTGATCTGGGACAAGTCCCGTGCCAATTTCCGCACTGCAGCTCGGCAAAAAGGTGCCGCAGGGGCAGGAGTGCTTGAAAATCAGGGCTGGAATGCAAACATTACTCAGGAACGCCAGACAGGAATGAGAGAGCTAACCGCATGATTTGGAATATGTTTCGCAAACTTACCGGCCGGGGATCTGGCACGGGTTCGGGGCCGAAACTGACCATTGTCGGCGCGGATCGCAAACCGGTGCAACGCCCCCGCCCCCGTGCCACAGCCCCCCGGTTGTCCGGCTTCCCCAAGCCGGGCCGGCGCAGCTGTGCCTGGGTGTCTGAGGGGGCAAAAAACGCCAGTTTCACCCGCTACCGCTGCACCACTTGTGGGGTTGAGGCCTTCAGCCGCGATGGCAAAGCCCCTCGACAGTGCAAACGCGGGGTAGAGGGCGGTTTATGATCCGTCCGGCGCGCCGCCTGCAGCTGCTGGGCCCTGCGGATCATTGACAGGCGGCACCTTCAAGCGCGCCTTTTCCTCAGCTTCTAACTGTTTACGCTGGCTGACTTTGCCAAAGAGGTTTTCAAACATCCCCTGCCATTCGCGTGGGAAGGTATCGGGCACCACCGCGTTCAGATAGCAGCGCCGCGCCTCCATCAGGGTGGATCGGATGCTGTCAGGATTGTAATGCCGCGAAAGTGGCAGATCCGTGCCGGCCAGTTCATCGTTTGCATCCTTCAGATATTCTGCCTTTCGCGCGTTGCGCCGCAGCGCCTCCAAGGCATAATGCGCCGCCATAATGGCATCCAGTGGCTCGCGTCTTATGCCCGCAAATGCAGGCCCTTTGTGACTGCCATAGCCTGAGGTTTCTTTGACATAGTTGGGGAAAATGAAACGACCCTGATCCACCAACGCCGACAATTGCGCCGAAACCCGCGCCACATCGTGATCGCGCCGATCCCCCGCATTCACGCTATTGGCCAGGGCAATTCCTTCGGCCGAAAGGTCAAAGAACCGGGTCGAGTAGGCGATCAATTCCTGCCGAAACTCCACCAAAAGCGCGTAGCGTTTTTGCTGCGCATCGATCCGTTTCAGCCGCCCGTTGATTAAAAAACCCAGTGCCGCGATCGAGATGGTGGAAAGCGCGCCCAGCCCTTCCCAGCCCACAACGTCAAATACCCGGTGCAATGTGTCCAACTGAGTAATCCGTTAAAAATCCGTCACCTCATCCAACCGGATATACCGCAATCGGTCCAGCGCTTTGCCACATCGGTTGTGACATAACGCAAAACGCCCGCCCCTGTTACAGGGAGCGGACGTTTGAACGCGGTGTGCTGAGGGCAAGCGTCAGCCTTGCAGCACTTCTTCCAGCTCACGCCATTCGCGGGCGCTCATGCCGCAGTTTTCTTTGGTGACCTCTTCGCCTTTCAGCATCCGGCGTACGCAGTCCAGCGCGCCGGCGCTCAGCGCTGCGCCGCCCATGCGGTAATCCTCGAACGCTTTGAAGGCAAAGGGCACCCAATCGGCAACTAGCTTGCAAATCTCGTCCGCATAGACGCGGATTTCATACTGCGCATGGCTGTCCGCCCGCAGACGCAGGAAATGCAGCAGGTTGTGCAGATCCACCTTCCAGTACCATTGGGTATAGATGTTGGCGGGCAGGTTCATCCGCGCCAGTTCACGCGCCAGCCCCTGTTTGCCCTCATCCGAGATCATCTCTTCATAGTGGTCATAGGAGCGGGCGGCGTCGCCCTTCAGGATTTCCAGCACTCGCTCGGCCTCAGCCCCGGTCAGCGCTTCCCCCCGGCCTTGGTTGTTGATGACGGATTGCGCCGCCAGCTGTTCGGGCTGCGGGATGTAGAACTCACGGTCCAGGATCGAATAGCGGGCCGAATATTCGTTCACATTGGCGGTACGGTGACGGATCCACTGACGGGCCACAAAGACCGGCAATTTGACGTGCAGTTTCAGCTCACACATCTCAAACGGGGTCGAGTGCCAGTGCCGCATCAGGTAGCGGATCAGCCCTTCATCGTTCTGCACGGATTTGGTTCCTTTGCCATAAGACACCCGCGCCGCCTGGCAGATCGCCGCGTCATCGCCCATGTAGTCAATCACCCGAACGAAGCCGTGATCCAGCACGGGATAGGCTTTGTACAGATGCTCTTCCATCCCCTCGGAGACGGCGCGCAGGGTTTGACGCGGGCTGGCGCGGAGCGCATCGATTTCGGCCTGCTGTTCCGGGGTGATCGGCATCTGGTCCTCCAAATTGCTGCTAAGGCGAGTCGCGAGCCACTATATCTAGCGTTGATGTGATAAAAAACTGCAATATGGGCTTGCATTTTCAGCTTTTCCCTTACTGCAACAGGTTGCTGGTTTTTTCCCGCAAGAGGCGCATCAATCGTTGACTTTTGGCCGCTGGCCTCGGATTCTGAAAGCTAACCGGCCAAAAGAGCCGCATTATTCGAGGATTGAGGCAGATGATCCGTTACGCAAGCGCCCTTCTGGCGCCGCTCTTGGTTGTCGCATGCGGCGAAGACCCGGGCGGAACCAACACCGATTTCGGCATGACCCCGAACACCGCAGATGCCACAGTTGCTGGCAACCTGCAGGCGGTGAACTATGATCCGCTCACGGGTGAACTGGTGCTGTCGCTGAACTCGATCCACGGCAACCAGACCAATGTGACCTATGTGCGCCGCGCCGATCTTGATGCGTCGGTTCCGGGGTATGAGGTCTATATGCTGCAGACCACCCCAGCAGATCGCCACTACACCGCAGTTTTTGCCGAAAGCAACGACAACCACGTGATCGCGGGCGCCGTGATGGATGGCGGCAATGACAACCGCTATTACGGCGGCTCCTTCTATGGCCGCCAAGGTCTGGACGTCTATTCGCCCTATACCGAAACCAGCGGTGGCGAAGCGCAGTATTACGGCACCTATGCCGGCGTGACCAACCTGGACAGCAATGGCGATCAGCTGCTGGATCAATCCGGCATCCCCGCCAGCGCCACACCGCCCAGCCAGTCTGACCGGATCACCGGCACCATCCTCTTGAACGCCGACTTTGCCAATGGCGCGGTGGATGCGGAAATCTTCAACCGGACACTGGTGGATGACGTTCCAGGCATCGGGCCGCTGCCGGACATCGTGTTGACCGAAGGCGCGTTGAGCAATGATGGCACCTTTGTCGGCATCGCCGAATATGAAGGTGTGCCGGATGCGCAGATCGGCAGCTTCGGCGGTATCTTTGGCGGCAACCAAGCAACCTCGGTTGCCGGAACGGTTTACCTTGAAGAATTTGACGGCCCCGCCGGGACAATCACCGGCGAAGCGGAATACGGTGTCTTTGTGCTGACCCGCTGCGGCGCCTCGGGTGATGATCCGGTCTGTGCCGGCCTCTAAGTCGATATCCCAGTTCCTCCGGCGTCTGATCGCCGGATCCTGTCTGATGGCCCTGCCTTTCGCGGCGGTGGCCGAAGACCTGCGCCTGTCCGCCGATGCGGCGCGGGCGCTTGCGTTGCAGGCGCTGCAACAAGGCGATCCCGCAACGGCAGCGCAGATTGCCCAAGGTCTGTTGCAACGTGATCCCGATGACGGCATGGCGCATTTCACGCTGGCCCGGGCCTTTCAGCAGATGCGCCAACCCGGCAAGGGCCGCCGGTCTGCACGCTTGGCCTTCCGCCATGCCGGGGGGGAAACGGATAAGTTCCACGCCGCCCAGCTGGCCGCACGTCTGGCTGTGGAGGATAACAGCCCCACCGCGGCCCAGGTCTGGCTGCGCCGGTCACTGTTGCATGTGCCCGATCCCCGGATGCGCCCACGGATCGAGAAAGACTACCGCATCCTGCGCCAGCTCTCGCCCTGGCAGTTTGGCCTCAGCCTGTCCTTTGCGCCCAGCAGCAACCTCAACAACGGGGCAGACAGCCCCTATTCACTGATCGATGGCGTGCCCGTAGTGGGTTACCTCAGCGGCTCCGCCCAGGCGCTCTCGGGCCTGCGGGCCAGCGCAGATGCCAGCGTCAGCTACCGCCTGTCACAGTCGAAATCGCAAGCCACCCGGGTGAGCTTCCGTGCTTTTGGCCAACGTGTTCACCTGTCGGACGAGGCGCGGGATATCGCCCCGGATGTCAGCAACGGCGATCTGGCCTTCAACTATCTTGAGCTGGGCTTGAACCAACAGCGCAAAGCCCATAACGGCAGCTGGGCCTTTGGCGCCGCCCTTGGTCAAAGCTGGTCCGGCGGTGAAAAATACCAACAAAGCAAACGCTTGCACCTCAGCCGCCACCTGCCTGTCGGTGATGCCTCCCTGCTGGGGCTTACCGGTCAGCTGGAACATATCCGCCATGACAGCGGGCTTGCCGATATTCACGGGCTGACGCTGAGCACCCGGCTGTCGCATCGCAGTGACGCCACCGGCGACTGGCAGGTCAGCCTGAGCCTGAAAACCGAAGACAGCGACAATGCCAATGCCGCGCGCAACCGCGTTGACGGGCAGATCAACTGGTCCCCGCGCAAGAGCAAGGCCACCGCAATGATCCACCCCACGCTGTCGCTTGGGGCCAGCTGGCAGCACTATGCGGATTTCACTGTCGGCCTGCCTGTGCCCGGGGGGCGCGAGGATGAAACCCTCTTCGGTCAGGTGGAATTTACCCTGCAAGCGCTTGACTATGGGGGATTTGTACCATCTCTCAGAGTACAGGCGCGCAAAACGGATTCAAACGTCAGCCGATATGATACCCGCGAAACCACCGTGTCATTCGGGATCAAATCGGCCTTCTGAGCCGTTGTCGCGCCCGTAACTGAGGGAGCGCTTATGCATTTGAAATATCTACACACCATGGTTCGGGTGAAGGATCTGGAAAAAAGCCAGGCCTTTTATGAGCTGCTGGGCCTGAAAGAAACCCGCCGTCATGACAGCGAAGCAGGCCGGTTCAGCCTGATCTTCATGGCCCCCGAAGGCCAAGAAGACTGCCCGGTGGAGCTGACCTACAACTGGGATGGCGATGACGCCCTGCCCGATGACAGCCGTCATTTTGGCCACCTGGCCTATGAGGTCGGCAATATTTATGAGATGTGCCAACATCTTATGGACAATGGCGTCACCATCAACCGCCCGCCGCGCGATGGCCGTATGGCCTTTGTGCGCTCACCTGACAACGTCTCGGTTGAGTTGTTGCAGGAAGGTGAGGCGCTGGAACCAGCAGAACCCTGGGCCAGCATGGGCAACACCGGCCACTGGTGAGCCGGATGGGCCGTTTGCTGACAGTGATCATGATGTTGACCGCCGCACCGGCGGCGGCGCTTGACTGTCGGCTGGCCCTTGTTTTGGCGATTGATGTCTCCTCTTCGGTGGACCCGCGGGAGGACACATTGCAACGTCAGGGGCTGGCCGCGGCGCTGCTGGCCCCTGAGGTGCAACAGGCGTTTTTTGTGGCACCCCAACCGGTTGCCCTTTCCGCTTTTGAATGGAGCGGGCGCACCAATCAGAAAATCCTGTTGGACTGGACGCTGATCGACAGCCCTTCCAAACTGCTGGGCGCCGCTGAATCGATTGCCTATTCACAACGCTCCACAGACGAGTTTCCCACCGCGCTTGGTCATGCTGTCAGCTACGGCTGGAAGATGCTGGACCGCGGTCCGCGCTGCCTGTTTTCGACCATTGATGTGGCAGGAGACGGCGAAAATAACGAAGGTTTTGGCCCCCAACATGCCTATCGCGCCTTTGGCTTTGGTGACATCGTGGTCAATGGGCTGGCGATCCTGTCAAAACGCGATCATGAGGATGACAAGGTGGTCGCGCATTATCAAAGCGATGTTCTGCGCGGCCCCGGTGCCTTCCTTGAGATCGCCGAAGGGTTTGAGGATTACGAAAGCGCAATGCGACGCAAGTTGGAGCGGGAGCTGCGACCATTGATGATGGGTGAGGTCACCGATTGAGACGCGGGAAATTCGGCTGGGGCACCCTGTCTGCGATGCTGCTGGCGGCAGCAATTAACACAGTCTCTTCTGCGGCACAGGCAGCCTGCCGACAGGCGTTAGCCCTGGGTCTGGATGTGTCCGGCTCCGTTGATGCGCAGGAATATCGGCTGCAAATGCAGGGGGTTGCGGGCGCTTTACAACATCCCGATGTGATCGCCGCCCTGCTGGGTCAGCCCGGCGGCCATGTGGAGGTGATGGTGTTTGAATGGTCCGGCCCGCGTGGCCAGCATGTGGTTCTGAACTGGCGGGCGCTGCGCACCGAGGCTGATATCGCCGCCGCGGCAGAGGTGCTGCGCAGCGCGGCGCGGGTGGGCGGCGATCCCTCAACCGCATTGGGGGCGGCAGCGCTGATGGGGGCCGGGGCCTTGCAGCAGCGTGATTGCACCCGGCGGGTTCTGGATCTGTCCGGCGACGGGGTTGCCAACACCGGCCCCCTGCGCCAATCGGTGCGGCGCAACCCAATGCTGCAGGGCATTATCATCAACGCATTGGTGATCCCCGATCCAAATGCACAGCCCGGCGCAAAGTCCTCCAGCCGCCATCCAACCGATCCCGAGGGGTTGGTCAGCTATTTTCAGGCCAATGTGCTATATGGGCCAAATGCCTTTGCGGAGATGGCGCTGGGGTTTGAAAACTATCAGGCGGCCATGACCCGCAAGCTGATCCGTGAACTTTATGGGATGGAACTGGTCATTGGCCCAAGGGCCAGCCTGCGTATAGCTGGTCAGTAGATATAGCGGATCTGATCCGTCCAATAGCGTTCCACCCGGCGCAGCGAATTGGTGATCTCAACAATGCCGTCGGGGCCCAGCACCCCTTTGGATTGCAGCCCTTCGGCATGGCGGGAAAACAGCGCTGCCACCACATCACGGATATTGCGCCCCTTCGGGGTCAGGCGCACCCGGACCGAACGGCGATCAATCGCACAGCGCTGGTGGTGCATATAGCCCATCTCCACCAGTTTTTTCAGGTTATAGCTGACGTTGCTGCCCTGATAATATCCGCGGGTTTTCAACTCCCCGGCGGTGACCTCATGATCGCCGATATTAAACAGCAACAGAGCCTGCACCGCGTTGATTTCCAGCACGCCAATGCGTTCAAATTCATCTTTGATCACATCCAGCAGCAACCGATGCAGCCGTTCGACCAGCGCCAATGCATCCAAATAGCTGCTCATGAATGCGGTGTGATCACCAGTTTTTAAAGGGTCATGAAGGCTCATCACCGTCTCCATCCGATCTAAATCGAAAGAGAGACTACGCAAAAAGTCCCAATATTAGGTTAAGTCAAAACCCTATATGACTAAAATGCGATTCAACTTCGCTGAACCAGCGCCTCAGGCGCCGGTGGCCACGGCGCGGATGTCGGCGATTTGGTCGCGCAGATCTTCGGGGGCATCCTGCTGGCCTGAGACCCACTGATAAAGGTCCTGATCGTTTTCGCTGAGCAGCGCGTCATAGGCATCGAGGGCGGCGTCATCCATCGCCTCCAGCCGGGCGGCGGCATAGCGCATCAGGATGATGTCCATTTCCTTGATCCCGCGCCGCATGGAGCGCATCTGCAAACGTTTCAGACGGTTTTCGCGGGTCTCAGCCATATCCCTCAGGAGCCTTTCAATTTCAGCCGCAGCTGCTTTTCCAATCGCCCCAGCCGATCCGCCGATGCCGTCATCTGCATCTTGAGATCCCGCAGTTCCGTCAGCAGATCAGAGATGTCCGGATCCATGCCGCTGGGGTCTGCGGGTTCGGTAACGCCGTCCCCTTCGCCCGTCAACAGCCAGCGGATCGAGACATTCAAAAGACCGGCAATCATATTGAGCTTGTTGGCGCGCGGCTCAGACAGGTCATATTCCCAGCCCTGCAGGGTCTTCAGCTTGACGCCCAGGCGTTTGGACAACTGGCGCTGTTCCATCCCGGCCTGTTCGCGCGCTGCCGCCAGACGATCGCCAAAGGTCGCCATGTCCGGGCCGTACCAGTCAAAGTCCTGTTCCTCGGCAGGGGCATCCGCCATTTCGGGCAGCAGGTCATCTAACCCGGCTGTGTCTTTCTGATCCTGCTTATCCTGCATAAATATCCTTTCTGCCGAAGGTTCTTGATCGGCACTGCGCCTCAACCTAAGACATGATCCTGTTAAATAACAACCACCCTACTACCGCATTGAGGTCACCCGATGTCTTTCCTGTCCGAGACACTTGCCCGCGTAAAACCGTCGCCCACCATCGCCGTCAGCAATCTGGCCGCAGAACTGAAGGCGCAGGGCCGCGATGTGATCGGCCTCTCCGCAGGGGAGCCGGACTTCGACACGCCCGAACATATCCGCGCCGCAGGGATCGCCGCAATCAATGAGGGCCACACCCGGTATACGGCTGTGGATGGCATTCCGGATCTAAAAGAAGCGATCTGCGCCAAGTTCAAGCGCGACAACGGGCTGGAGTATACACCCAAGCAGGTCACCGTCGGCACCGGCGGCAAGCAGGTGCTGTACAATGCGCTGATGGCCACGCTGAACCCCGAGGATGAGGTGATCATCCCGGCCCCCTATTGGGTCAGCTATCCCGATATGGTGCTGCTGGCGGGGGGCACGCCGGTGTTCATTGAGGCGCAGCTGGAAAACGACTTCAAGATCACACCGGAACAGCTTGAGGCCTCGATCACCGGCAACACCAAGTGGTTCCTGTTCAACTCGCCCTCAAACCCGACCGGTGCGGGCTACAGCCGTGAGGAGCTGAAAGCGCTGACAGATGTGCTGCTGCGCCATCCACATGTTTGGATCCTCAGCGACGATATGTATGAACATCTGGCCTATGATGATTTTGAGTTCTGCACCCCGGCAGAGATTGAGCCGCAGCTTTATGACCGCACCCTGACGGTCAACGGTGTGTCCAAGGCCTATGCCATGACCGGCTGGCGCATTGGCTATGCCGCCGGTCCAGAGCCGCTGATTGCTGCGATCCGCAAGGTGCAGTCGCAATCGACCTCAAACCCCTGTTCCGTCAGCCAGAAGGCCGCCGTGGCCGCGCTGAACGGCACCCAGGAGTTCCTGGCGCCCAACAATGAGATGTTTGTGCGCCGCCGCAACCTGGTGGTTGATATGCTGAGCGCCATTGACGGCATCACCTGCCCGGTGCCGGATGGGGCGTTTTACGTCTACCCCTCGATTGCCGGGATCATTGGCAAGACGACCCCGGGCGGGGTCGAGATCACCTCGGATGAGGTCTTTGCCACCGAACTGCTGAATGACACCGGTGTTGCCGTGGTCTTTGGCGCTGCTTTCGGGCTTTCGCCCAATTTCCGCGTCAGCTACGCTACCTCGGACGCCTTGCTGACTGAGGCCTGCAGCCGCATTCAGGCGTTCTGCGCCAAGCTCAGCTAAGCATCTTCCCCGTTTCGCGCCGATGTGGGGCGGGGAGTTTTGAGTATTTATGGAACATTGAAAGAGGCCCCCCATGTCCGTCGACCTGCCAGAATATTACTTCCGGGTGCGGGACAATGGGGCCTTTGTCTTCCGCGTGGATACGGAAAACCGCCAGCGTCGGATTGAGCTGGACCAGATCGCCAACGTCAACATCCGCAATGGCGAGATCAAACCCCACGGCGACCGCAAACTGTCTGAGGCGGACCTGCTGGCCATCCGCCATTGGATGGATGACCGCCGCGCGGTGCTGGCCGAACGGGACATTGATGACATTTTCCGTGCCATCGACCATTTGAACCTGACCACCCACTGGGCGCAAAGCCGCGCCTCAGAAGAGCAGCTGGAGGCGGTGACCGATCAGCTGTTGTTGACCATGCACGACCTACGGTCCGTTCTGGTGCGCAAAAAGGCGGATCGTTTGATGAAAGCGGCCGCCAAAGCCGAAGGTGGCAAGGGCTGAGCCCAACCTGTCCCCTGAACTCATGTAAAAGAAAAGGCGCCCAGAGAGGCGCCTTTTGGTTTTCGGGTTGTCTGCTGCGGCTTAGCTGACCTCTGCCTTGGCGGCGGTCTGCCGGTCGATCCGCGCCTGGGTCTGCACCATCACAGGGCCCCAGAACCGCGCCATCAGCAAGACACCGGCGCAGGCCAGACCAACCGCCAGGCCTGCCCAGACGCCAACCCCTTCCCAGCCCAGCACAAAACCCATGCCGTAGCTGATCGGCACGCCAATCACCCAGTAGGAAATCCCCGCCATGATCATTGGCACCCGGGTGTCCTGCACGCCCCGCAATACCCCCAGCGCCAGCGCCTGTGCGGCATCCGCAAACTGGAACAGCCCCGCCGCCGCTAGCAGTGGCACCCCCAGCGCGATCACGATATCCCGCTGCGGATCATCAGGTGACAGGAACAGGCCCAGCAGCGGTTCGGGGAAGACCAGAAAGGCCACCAGCGTCAACGCGGCAAAGACCGCCGACAGGGTGATGATCAGCTTCGCGCCCAGCCGCAGATCGCCCATGCTGCGCCGGCCCACCGCGCGGCCGGCCCGCACGGTGGCGGCGTTGCTGAGCCCCAGATGCACCATGAAGGTCACCGCCGTGATCTGCAGCGCAATACCATGGGCCGCCAAAGGCAAGGTGCCCAGCCAGCCCATCATCAGCGAGGCGGCGGCGAACAGCCCCACCTCAGCCAGGCTGGTCAGCCCCATCGGCCAGCCCAGACGGGTCACGGCGCGAAATGCCTCCCAGTCCGGGCGCCAGAAGCGGGCGAAAATCTCATGTTCAGGGGTCACGAAATGCAGATAGGCCCCGAGGAGCGCCATAGAGGCGATATTCACGATCAACGACGCCACCGCCGCGCCGCGGATGCCCATTTCAGGGAAGCCCCAGTTGCCGAAGATCAGCGCATAGTTGACCACGACGTTGATCGCCACAGCCGCCAGCGTCACCCAGAGCACCACACCGGCCCGTTCCAGCGCCGAGAGGTAGGATTTGAACACCATCACCATCAGCGCAGGCAAAATCGACCAGCCATTGATCCAGAGGTAGTCTTCGGCCAGCCGCGCCACCTCGGGCGTTTGGCCCGCCAGCAGAAGGATCGGTTCAGAAAACAGCATCACTGGCACGGCGAAGATACAGTAAAACAGCGACGCCCAGATCGCCATCCGGGTCACCCGGCGCACCTGTGTGCCCTCACCCGCGGCCTCTGCCTCGGCGACCATGGGCATGACCGCGCCGGCAAAGCCCGAGCCAAGGATGAACAGCACAAAAAACGCTGTGCCCGCAATCACCTGCGCGGCCAGCACCTCGACATCATACCACCCGAGCATCAGCGTGTCGGTCATGTTGATCGAGAATTGCGCCACATGACTGCCGATCAGCGGCAGGCCCAAAGTAGCGATGTTTTTCAAATGTTGTTTTACTGTCAAATCTGTCGTCATGGCCCAGCCGTAGACCCGCGCGCAGAGCGTGGCAATCCCCTATCTTCGCCTCACAGGTGACCCTGCGCCAATGCACATGCCTAAAAAACAGGCGAGATAATCCGCAACTTGCCGCCGATCCGTCGCGCTGAGGCTTTCCCTTACGGCATGGGCTTGGCTACTGTCGGGCTTCAGCCAGTGAGGAGACCGCGATGCCAGCCCCGCAAGTTTTTGACACTCTGATCCCTGAGGCACGCGCTTTCTTGAGTGAACTGGATGCCAACAACACCCGCGAATGGTTCCTGGACAATAAGGAGCGCTACGACAGTGAGCTGAAAGCCCCGGCACTGGCCCTGTTGGATGTGGTGGCCGCGGATCTGGAGCGTATGACCGGCCACCGTGTCAGTCCGAAACTGTTCCGGCCCCAGCGCGACATTCGATTCTCCAAGGACAAAACGCCCTATAAGACGCATCTGCATATGCTCTGGGATATTGATGGTGGATCCGGCAGCGGTCTGGATCGCAGTGCCTTCTACTTCGGGGTTGAGCTGGATCGCATCGTGCTTGGTGGCGGCTGCATGGGCATGGACAAGGCCAAGCTGGCGGCCTTTCGCAAACGGGTGGCCAGCCCCAAAGGCAAGGACCTGATGCGTGCCATGGCAGCGGCCTCCGCCGACGGCACCCGCTTTTCTGACCCCGATCTGAAACGTGTGCCCGCCCCCTTCCCCACCGATCATCCGCAGGGCGAACTGTTGAAGCACAAAACCTTAACCTTTTGGCGCGAAGTTGATGGCGACACAAAAGATCTGCGCAAAACCCTGCAAGGGGGCTTTGCCAAACTGATGCCGCTACAGGAATGGCTGCTGGCGCTGAGGTAAGCCCGGATCACCATCCCAAGCGGTCGTTGAAAGGCCTCTTGACCTTGCGTCATCCCCGACGGACATCACATTCCCGTTGGGACCGGTATATTTTTGGTGCCGATATCGCTACAATGAGTCTGCAAGATCAAATTCTTTACAACGCATAGTGGCGCCTTTGCCTAACGGCCTAGGCGCAGCCATTCACGCGACCTAACGCGAACCCTGCAGTTTCTGCGGCTCCATCGAAGACAATCTCTTTCGGCCAAAGGATACATACTTTGGGATTGGTTTGCCATAATCGGGCTTTAATTTTCCGCCGAAAGACCGTGAATATAAGACAAGTGAAAGTGTATCGATTTCCAATTTCAATCAGTTTGTGAGAAGTAACGAATCCGTCTTTTGGTCAACCAGCGGTAGATGAAGTTAACATGCGACGCCACGACACCCTCAGACGCCTCGTCGTAGAGGAAGAGGCCCCTGTTTCTGACAAGGCAGGAGCAGACCAGGGATTCGTTTTCCGGGATTTCGAAGTTTCGCGCGTTCAACACATCACTGAGGCCCTGCGCAACTATCCCCTGCGCAACAGCCTGATCTTCATCGGCGCCGTTCTGGCCTGGACCGTCTTCATGACCTACGGCGCCGCGACCCACGGTGCGAACTCACTGGCCATTGGTCTCAGCCCACATGTATCGCTGTTTACGCTGATCATCGGTGTGCTGATTTACCCACGGGCACTGCTCTGGGTGCCGCTGGCGACGCTGGTGGTGATGTTCTTTGTGCCCTTTGTGCTGCCTTTTGGCGACCATACACCCTGGGCCATGCAACCGGGCGTTTCCTTCCGGTTGGTCTTCTTCCTGCTGGTCATAAATGTGATGACGGGCTTTGGCATCGGCTTTGTTGTGCGCACCCTCTACCGGCGCACAACGCAGAACATGCAGCCGTTTGAAGCTGACCTGCTGATCGCCGCTGTGACCTTTGCGGTTTTCATGCTGTCCGGCCTGGTCATGGTCAATCTGATCAGCCTGTTCGTCTCAACCCTGCCGGCGGTGGAACTGACCGCGCTTGGTTTTGATCAGACCTATTTTGACTTCGCAATGACCCGCATGGTGCGGGGCGCTGTTGTGACCTCGGGCTTCCTGATTGCGATCCAACAGACCCCAAGGTTGGAGGAGCTGCGCTTCTCCCTGCCGTTTGTGGTGCTGTTCCCGGCGCTGATGATCCTGCAGGGCATGGGCTTTGGCGGCTACCCGATGCTGGATGTGGCTGTTCTGGCCGCCTTGTTGGCGGTGTCTCTGCCCGTCAGCGCCGCGCCGATCGTGGCAATCCTTGGCGTGTCACTCTATGCAGGGCTCACCGGGCATTTCCTCACTGATACCGTGTTGACTGACCCGCGTGAAGCGATGCTCAGAAACTATTCGCTGGGGATGCTGGTTCTGGTGGTGCTTATCCTGGCCCTTCGCGGTCGCGGCCGTCATGAACGCGAACAGCGCGTCGCCTCAATCCGTCGCCTGTCCACCGTACGTGGCTTTGCCGGTGTCGGCCTGTTCACCGTGAACGTACCGCGCGACACCATGCGTCTGGACCCGGCTGGCCAACGGCTGGTCGGCCTGCCCGCTGAGGCCCATCTGGATGACCTGATCGGCCGCTTCCGCGCCGACGAACAGTACCTGCTGCGCCACGCGATTGAAAGCGACAGCCACGCCTCAATCACCCTGCTGCTGCGCCTTGCCGATATGCTGGACACCGGTGACAACCGCGTCATGCGTCTGCACCTCTGGGCCGAAACCACCGTGCGCAACGAACGGGTGGTGTATGGTCTGATGGTGGAGGTCACCGAAGAGCACCTGCAGGAACGCGCCCTGACCAACGCGCTGAACGAACTGTCGCTGCGTCAGGACAAGCAGAAGCAGCTGTTCTCCATCGTCAGCCATGAAATCCGCACCCCGGCCTCGGTCCTGTCGATGCTGATCGATGAGATGGAAAACGGCCATGACAGCCAAGAGGTTGTCACTCAGATGCGCGAAGCCTCCACCCAGCTGCTGAGCGTTCTGGATGACATGCGTCAGGCGGTGAACCCCGAAAAGAACCAGCCGCTGTCGATCAAACCCTATGTGCCCGCCGATGTGGCAGAACGGGTGCGCAACACCTACCAGCTGCTGGCCAAAGGCAAATCGATCCGTATCAGCCTAGACTTGGGCCCGGATTCGATCCGGCCGATGATGGGCGACAGCAACCGTCTGAAACAGATCCTTGGAAATCTGGTGCGCAATGCGATCATCCACTCCGAAGGGTCGGAAATCCGCATTTGCTATCAGCCCGATATGCCCGGCCTGCCGCAAAGCCCCACCGCCGGCACCGCCTTCTGGTCGGTGACTGACGATGGTGTGGGCATTCCGCAAACCGAGATTGAGCGCCTGTTCCAGCCGTTCGAACGCGGCTCTGCCGATGCGCGCAATCAGGCCGAGGGCTCGGGCCTTGGGCTTTATATCGCGAAACAAGCGGTGGAGCTGCTGGGTGGTTCGCTGCAGTATTTTGATGCGCCAGAGGGCGGCGCAGGCTATCGTTTGAATCTATCGGACAAACCTGCCAGCAAACAGGATATGCAATCTCAGATGCCGGCCAGCAAAGCGATTGAGAACAAGAAACTGGGTGAGCTGCGTGTGCTTCTGGCCGAAGATAACGCGCTGGTTGCTCAGGTGACCTCAAAACAGCTGGGCCGGATCTTTGGTGAGATTGAACTGGCTGAAAACGGCCGCGAAGCGCTGGAAATGGTACGTGACAACCCGCCGGATCTGCTGATCACCGACCTCTTCATGCCGGAAATGCCCGGTGATGAACTGGTCCGCGCCTTGCAGGCCGAAGGCATCGACATCCCGATCATCGGCCTGACAGCGGCTGTGGTGGGCGATGACATCAAACGCTTCGAAGACGTCGGCGCCACCGCCGTTCTGCCCAAACCCCTGGACGTCAAACGCCTGGCGGGCCTGCTGGAAGACAAGGTTTCTGTTTAAGGCCTGACCGGGTTCAGAAAAACGAAATGGCGCGCCCCATTGGGACGCGCCTTTTTTCTGTCTCAGCCAGGCAGCCCTCAGCCCCGGCGGCTGTCTGGGTGCAGTGCGGTGCCGAGGATATGATCGGCGCTGGAAATCACGTGGCTGGCGGTAGACACGATCAGCGGGTCCGGCGTGCCGACCACGGCGTGGTCCTTGCCCGGATAATCCAGCGAGGCCAGGAAGTGTTTCATACAGTTGAGCCGTGCGCGTTTCTTCTGGTTTGACTTGATCACCGTCCAAGGCGCATCGGCGGTATCGGTGTAGAAGAACATCGCTTCTTTCGCCTCAGTGTAGTCATCCCATTTGTCTAGCGACGCCTTGTCGATCGGCGACAGTTTCCACTGTTTCAACGGATCGGTTTCGCGCGATTTGAACCGGCGCAGCTGTTCGTCCTGGGTGACCGAGAACCAGTATTTATAGAGCTGAATGCCCGAGCGGACCAACATCCGTTCCAGATCCGGGGCCTGACGCATGAACTCCAGATACTCGCCAGGTTCACAGAAGCCCATGACCCGCTCCACCCCGGCCCGGTTGTACCAGCTGCGGTCATAGAGAACCATTTCGCCATCCGTGGGCAGGTGATCAATGTAGCGCTGGAAATACCACTGGCCGCGTTCCTCATCGCTGGGTTTATTGAGCGCAACCACCCGTGCCTGACGGGGATTGAGGTGCTCGGTAAAGCGTTTGATGGTCCCGCCCTTGCCCGCCGCATCGCGGCCCTCAAACAGCAGCACGAACTTCTGCCCGGTTTCCTGCGCCCAAAGCTGCACCTTCAGCAGCTCCGCCTGCAATTTCGCCTTCTCGGCCTCATAAGCGGTGCGGCTCATTTTCTTTTTGTAAGGGTACTCCCCGCTTTCAAAGGCGCGCCGCACCTCTTCGGTGGACGGGGTTGGCGCTGTCAAAGCCTCCGGCCCGCCTTGCAGCGCGCCGTTGCTTTGGATCGGGTCTTGCTGCTCAGGTGTCACAACGGTATCGGGCGCATTCACTGCGGTCATCGGCTTCTCCTGTGTTTGACTGTTGCAGCAAGTGTATCCCGAGTGACAGCTGAGGGCCTTGATGCACGTCAAAATGCGTCACCGATCTGTCACATTCCCCTGCCCGCCGACCGCGATGCACAGCCAAGCCATCTTGACGCCAGTGCCCGCAGACAGCACTTTCCCCCCTCAACAACTGCTGCCATAATGCAGCCCCAAAGAAGCACAAGACGAGCAGCCAGAAAGCAGCCCAGACTATGGCCAACGACCTCCTCTCCGGACAGCAAGACGACTATAACGCCTCCTCAATTGAGGTGCTGGAGGGGCTGGAACCCGTCCGCAAACGCCCCGGCATGTATATCGGCGGCACCGATGAACGGGCGCTGCACCATATGGTGGCGGAAATCCTCGACAACTCGATGGACGAAGCGGTGGCTGGCCACGCCAACCGGATTGAGGTGGAACTGAACGCGGACTATTCGCTGACCGTGCGCGACAACGGCCGCGGCATCCCGATTGATCCGCACCCCAAGTTCCCCGACAAATCGGCGCTTGAGGTGATCCTGTGCACCCTGCACGCGGGCGGCAAGTTTTCCGGCAAAGCCTATCAGACCTCGGGCGGTCTGCATGGGGTTGGCGCCTCGGTTGTGAACGCGCTGTCGGATTCGATGGTGGTGCAGGTCGCACGTAACAAAGAGCTGTTTGAACAACGGTTTTCACGCGGCAAACCCTTGGGCGGGGTCGAGAAAATCGGTGCGGCCCCCAACCGGCGCGGCACCACGGTGACCTTCCACGCCGATGAGGAGATCTTTGGCAAGCACCGGTTCAAACCGGCGCGTCTGTTCAAATCGATCCGTTCCAAGGCCTATCTGTTCTCGGGCGTGGAAATCCGCTGGAAGACCCATATCGATGATGGGGAAACCCCGACCGAGGCCACGTTCCACTTCCCCGGCGGCCTGTCGGATTACCTGAAAGAAACCATGGCCTCGGCCTCGACCTATGCCGATCAGCCCTTTGCCGGCGTGGTCGATTTTCAGGAACGCTTCAACGTTCCGGGCAAGGTGGAATGGGCGATCAACTGGACGCCGTCGCGCGATGGCTTCATCCAGTCCTACTGTAACACCGTTCCGACACCAGAGGGTGGCACCCATGTCGCCGGGTTCTGGGCGGCGGTGCTGAAAGGCATCAAAGCCTACGGTGAGTTGGTCAACAACAAGAAGGCCGCACAAATCACCCGGGATGACCTGATCACCGGCGGCTGCGCGCTGGTCAGCTGTTTCATCCGCGAGCCGGAATTCGTCGGCCAGACCAAGGACCGTCTGGCCACCGTTGAGGCGCAGCGTCTGGTGGAAAACGCCGTGCGTGACCACTTTGACAACTGGCTGGCCGCAGACAACAAATCCGCCGGTGCGATCCTTGATTTCCTGGTGCTGCGGGCCGAAGAGCGCCTGCGCCGCCGTCAGGAGAAGGAAACCCAGCGTAAATCGGCCACCAAACGGCTGCGCCTGCCCGGCAAGCTGACCGATTGTTCCGCTACCAACCGTGAAGGCACCGAGCTGTTCATCGTGGAGGGCGACTCGGCCGGTGGCTCTGCCAAGATGGCGCGCAACCGCAAGAACCAAGCGCTGCTGCCGCTGCGTGGTAAAATCCTGAACGTGCTGGGCGCGGCATCGTCCAAACTGGGATCGAACCAGGAGATCAACGACCTGACCCAGGCGCTGGGTGTCGGTCTAGGCACCAAGTTCAACGTTGATGATCTGCGCTATGACAAGATCATCATCATGACCGATGCGGATGTCGACGGCGCCCATATTGCGGCGCTTTTGATGACCTTCTTCTTCACCCAGATGCGGCCGATGATTGACGCCGGTCACCTCTACCTGGCCTGCCCGCCACTGTTCCGCCTGACCCAGGGTGCCAAACGCGTCTATTGCGTCGATGAGGCCGAGCGGGACGAATGGCTAGAAAAAGGTCTGGGCGGCAAAGGCAAGATCGACGTCAGCCGCTTCAAGGGTCTGGGGGAGATGGACGCCAAAGACCTGAAAGAAACCACGATGGACCCGGCATCACGCACCCTGATCCGTGTGACGATTGATGAGGATGAACCGGGTGAGACCGGTGATCTGGTGGAACGTCTGATGGGCAAAAAGCCTGAGCTGCGGTTCCAGTACATCCAAGAAAACGCGCGGTTTGTGGAGGAGCTGGATGTTTGATCCAGCGCCTTAACGCAACATTAAGACATGGCGCGCTATAGTGGTTCTATCCCATCGGTCTTCTGGGCCTATCAATGCGGAAACATCGGTGTTTCCGCACTTCTGAAACTGGTGCTGCCGCTCAGCATTAATGGGATCAATCTGGCCCATCCGCTGTTTGTCGCGAAAGTGATGTTGCTGCTCTGGATGGTGGACTACCCGCAGAGGCATAGCTTTCTGGGGCTCGTCTTCTTCTTAGTCGCCTGTTTGGATGTAGTAGCAATGATGATGTTTGGATCGTTTTCGATCTTCTCAGTGCTCTATACGACCCTTTCCTAGGACCCAACAGCGCCCGAACCCGGGGGCGGCTATCAGCTTGCTCCGTGGTCACAGTATCCTGCAATCGCATCGGCAAGCGGACAGCTATGAAATTCGCGCCCGCCCATGGGGGCGGGGTCGGGCGCGGTCAGACGCTTTGCGTCTGACATGTGGGGCGCGGCCTTCTCCCCTACCCCTCATGCAAGCGGGACAGCGCCTCCTCACACAAGCCCAGTTCCAGCCATTGGCATCCTTCGCACAGCTTTGACAGATCCCCGGGCATGACGTTCTGGCGGATCCGCTCCAGCGCTTCGCCCCAGGTTAGTTCTTCATGCGGGTCAAATTTCAGCGCCATGGCATGGGCCCGGTCGAGGCGGGAAATGCCCTGTTGGTTCACGCAAGCCCGCCCGCGCCGCTTGGGACAGGGGCCGCAGATGTCATCGGCGTAGCCCACCACCTTCATCGGTGTCGCCTCGCCCCCCGGGGCGCGCAGCCGGTCCAGCACGATGGCGGTCATATTCTCGGTGAATTCACCCGAATAACCATTGCCCTCATAGCCGATGGCACAGAGAAAATGATGCGGGCGGAAACGAACGGGTTGGCTCATGGCGCGACGTTAGCCGCTTTGATCTGAAAGCACGATCCCCGAAGCCTGCAAATTCCCCCGATTTCCCCCCGGTGACGGGGCGAAAACTGGCCGCCAAATGCAGCAATCAGACCTTTGGTAGCTGCGACGATCAACAGAAAAACCAATGGGTGCAGAGGGATTGGCATTGCCGTTGCATATTCAGGACAAACGCGATTCCCCTTTCGACCCAATGAGCGCTTATGACCAAACGATTTGACGTCTCCCTTGAGATTTCCAAACTGTTGATCCTGCTGTGCAGTGCCAAGCTGGTCGGGGTATCGGCCCTGACCCGGGCGATCCTGCACAATGGCGGTCACCCTTTGGTCACCACGGCGCTGGTGGTGCTTTATACCGCGCTGGCGCTGTCGATCTTTGCCGGCATCCTGCATCTGGGCGCGATCACCCGGCTGGTTGAGACCAGTGAACATCGCCAGCATGTCGCAGATGCCGCAGATGCTGCCCAACCGTGGGAGTTTGTCTCCCTCGGGGAAGGCACCGCGGCGCGGCACAGTGCCTTGGCGCAAAAGGCGATGTTTCTGGTGGCGATCCTGGCGCTGATCCTTGCCCTGCTGGTCGACCGCAATCTGGGCGGGCACCCGACGGGCGCCAGCCAGATGGCAGCCTTTGCCAGCGACCTTTAAGCGTAGCCGCGCCGTTCCACCGCAGCGATCAGGGCGAAAGCGGCCTCCTCCACCTCGGCCATGCTGACATCCAGATGGGTCACCACGTGGAACCGGTCGCGCCCCTCACTGTTCAGGCGGATGCCGTGGCGGGCAAGTGTCATGGCGATCTGTTCAGTGCTCTGCCCCGTGGCGGAGACATCAACAAAGGCGATATTGGTTTCCGGCGGTGTGGCGCTGAGCCCCAGCCCCGGCGTGCCGCGCAGCAGATCGGTGAACCGGCGAGCCTTTTCATGATCCTCGCCCAGACGCGGCAGGTTATGCGCCAGGGCGTAAAGCCCCGCCGCTGCCAGCACACCAGACTGCCGCATCGCGCCGCCCAGCCGGTGTTTCCACACCCAGGCCCGGCGAATGAACTCGTGTGATCCGGCCAGAACAGCACCCACCGGGCATCCCAACCCTTTGGAAAGATCGATCCAGGCGCTGTGAAACCCCTGACAGAAATCCGCGGCCGGCACATCCGCGCCCACGGCGGCATTCATCAGGCGTGCCCCATCCATATGCAGCACCAGCCCCTCGGCCTGCGCCAGATCGCGCAGGTCCGCCAGAACCTGCAGCGGCCAGATCGCGCCGCCGCCAAAGTTGGTGGTCTGCTCCACAGAAATCAGCCGCGACACCGGTGAGCGGTCGCGCGGTGCGCGCAGGCGGTGGGCTACATCCTCGGCCGTGAAGATGCCGCTTTCGGTGTCAATCGTGGCGATCTGCGCCCCGGCCAGCGCCGCAGCCCCCGCCCCTTCGGAGCGGAAGATATGCGAATTGGCCGCGGCCAGAATTTCATCGCCCGGGCGGCAATGCACCAGAAAGGCAATCTGATTGCACATGGTGCCGGAGGGCAGGAAGATCGCATCCTCCATCCCCAGCATCCGCGCCACCTCAGCGCAGAGCGCCAGGGTTGTCGGATCTTCACCGCGTTGTTCGTCACCGGTTTCAGCGCCTGCCATGGCGGCCAGCATGCCAGCGCTTGGACGCGTTGCCGTGTCCGAGATCAAATCAATTGGAAAGGCACTCACGCGGGCAGGTCCAGCTCATTCAGCAGAACCGCCGCCTGCGCGCCGTGCATATCGCGGTCAAAGCGTGATCCCTGCACCGTGGGGCGCGGGACCGAGATCTTGATCACATTGAGCGAGGCGATTTCAAACCGCTTCAGGCTGCCGGGATCGACCTTGAACAGATCAGCCACAACCGCGTTCTGAATGCGCGGGCACAGCGCCTCAAAGGCGGTGGCGCTGTTGCAGAACACATCAATGGTGACCCAGAACGGACCGGCGTTTTTGGACCGTGCCTTGGCACCGAAATCATGCAGCTTTGCCATCTCAGACCTCCGTCACATCAAGGCGGAAGGCCGCCATGGGATCATCCAGTTCCATCACATGGTTGAGACAGAACTCATAAAGCGTGCCGCGATCCGACTGGGCCGGGGAATACGGGAAGGCAAAGCTGGGCAGCTCTTCTTCCTTGGTCAGCGGATGGTGCAGCAGGAAGGGGTTGATCAGCTTGCCGATCTCAGAACAGGTTTCCGGGCTGTCAGCGGTGATGATGCCCATCACGCCAACCTCAACCGGGTTGCTTTCTTTCGGTTCCAGATCACCAAAGACCGAGTTCACGCCAATCAGACGGAACTCAAGGTCATAATCCTCTGCGCTAAGCTCCATACGGGTTGCGATCAGGTTGCGCACAAAAGCTTCGAGGCTGGCCGCCCATTCACGGGCGTTTTTCACGTAATGCTCGGCCCGAAGCATCGCCATGATGGTGGCCTGATAGCCCGCCATCCGCGCGCCTTCCAATTTCACGGTGTAGCGGTCTGACGGCACCCATGTGCCGCCCTCCACCCGCACCTGACGGGCATTGAGCGCCGTGTATTGCGCCGCAGTCACGTCCAGATGCCCACCCGGTTCATAAAGCTGAAAGGGGTCTGAGTTTTCATAAAGCATATGGGCCGAAACCGAATGCGGCGTACAACGTGCGCCTTCGGCCATCGGGGTCACGGTGAAGCCGGTCTTGTCAAACTCCACCATAATCACGCCCGAGGTCGGCATGGTCGAGCAGAGCGCGCCACATTCTGCGATCTTGGCGCCATGCCAGGCACCGCCTGCATGATCGCCATTGATCAGCGGCAAGGCGGCGACGGTGGCGGTGTCGGTGGTGCGACCGGCAATCACGATATCGGCGCCAGTGGCCAGCGCGGCGCCGATTTGCTCGGCGCCGGCCAGTGCCACGATATTGGAACATTGCGCCAGAGTTTCGGCGGAAATCTCTGGTGCAGGATCGAGGGGGGTGATGCGATCCTTGTCCAATGCCTCAACCACCCGCTCCGCCGGCTGGCTGGAATACAGGCGGGCAATTTTCAGCGACTGGCCCAATTCGGCCGCCAGTTCAGTGGTGATCTGATACATCCACTCAACCGTGCTGTCGCTGCCGCAGGTGCCTGCGGAACCGATGACCAGCGGCACGCCTGCCTTGGCGCGCGCCTGCATCAGCTGCTTCCACTCGGCCTTATTGGCCGCGCGGGAGTATTTTGAGGTTCCCGTGCCCAGGTAGAAAGGCCCGCTGTCCGTGGAGCCACCATCAATGCAGATGATGTCCGGGTGTTCGCTGAGGCCCCGCTCCAGCGCCTCGGGGTCAAACCCAAGGCCCAGAACACCAGCGGGCACGAGAACTTTGGTCATGGTCTTAGTCCGATACGCGTTGAGGTTTCTTCAGGACGCCGCGCAGGAACATCGGCGCAACGAAGCCAGCAATTGCCACAACCCACAGACCAATCGCAATGGGCGACGACCAGAGGTAAGTGATATTGCCATCCGACAGGACCATGGCACGACGCAGCGCGTCTTCCATGTGCCCCCCCAGCAGGATGCCAAGGATGATCGGCACGGTCGGCACGTCCAGCTTGCGCAGAACCCAGCCGAGGACACCGAAGGCCACCATCAGCAGCAGATCGAAGTAGCTGCCCGAGAGCGAGAAGATACCAACGAAGCTGATCATGGTCACACCCGGCAGCAGGATCCATGGCGGCACCGACAGCACCTTCACGAAGACCTTTACCATCGGCACGTTCATCAGAAGCAGCACGAAGTTGGCGATCAGAAGTGAGGCGATGAGGCCCCAGACCACTTCGGGACGTTCGGTGAACAGGGTTGGACCAGGGGTGATGTTCAGCGTCATCAACAGCGCCAGCAGAACCGCCGTGGTGCCCGAACCCGGAACACCCAGCGTCAGCATGGGCACCAGCGCACCACCCGCTGCCGCGTTGTTGCCCGCCTCAGGGGCCGCCACACCGCGCGGCACACCCGTGCCGAACTTGCCTTCTTCGCCGGCAATGGATTTTTCACCCATATAGGCCAGGAAGGAGCCGAGCGAGGCACCCGCACCGGGCAGAACACCTGCAACAAAGCCGATCAACGAGCCACGCAGCTGGGTCCAGCCGGTGGAGATGATGTCTTTGAACGGGATCCGTACCTTATCGAGTTTCACACCGATTGAGGTGTTCTTGCCGTGGCTTTCGATGAAGAAGAACACTTCGGCGATGGCGAACAGCCCCACGATGGCAACCAGGAAATCGATGCCGTCGAAGAGGTGCAGGTTGCCAAAGGTCAGACGCGGCAGGCCCGAGTTGTTGTCCACCCCGATCATCGCAATGGCCAGACCGATACAGGAGGCAATCGCCGCCTTGGCCTGGTTGTTTGATGCAATGCCGCCCAGCGTGGCGAAGGCCAGCATATAAAGGGCAAAATATTCCGCCGGACCAAACTGGAAGGCCACGCGGGCCAACAGCGGTGCCAGCAGCATCAGGCCGATGGTCGACAGGAACGCCCCGGTGAAAGAGGCCACACCCGAGATTACCAGCGCGTCCCCTGCCCGGCCCTGTTTGGCCATTGGGTAGCCATCAAGGGTGGTCATCAGCGCCGGTTCATCACCGGGAATGTTCAAAAGGATGGATGAGATCCGGCCACCATACATGGCGCCGTAGTAAACAGCCGTCATCAGCACCAGCGCCGAGGTGGCATCAAGCCCCATCGAGAAGGTGAGTGGGATCAGGATGGCAACGCCGTTGGACGGGCCAAGCCCCGGCAATGCGCCGATGATGGTGCCAATGAAACAGCCAAACACCGCCAACATCAGGGTGAACGGACTGAGCGCGATGCCGAAGCCGATCGCGAGATTAGCAAACAGGTCCATGTGGGGGTCTCCCTAGCCGTGGAATGCGGCGGGCAGTGCGAAGAGGCTCAGCCCCAGCGCAAATTTGAAGATAGCGAACAGTCCCAGCGACAATCCGGTGCCGGCAAGAGCGGCGGGCACAGGGCGGGGGCTGATCTGATAGCTGAGGATGGCAGCCGTCACAGCAGTGGGCAGCAGGAAGCCAAGAGGCTTCAGCGCGTAGGCGTAACACACAAGCACGATTACCGAGAAAACAAGCGCGCCGAGCGTTTGCAGCTGCGGCCATTCCGGGTCTTCATCGGGGCGCAGGACCACGATGATGCCGCAGATCGCCGCAACAGCTCCAATCAACATCGGGAAGGTTTTAGGACCCACCGGATCCGAGAGGAAGCTCGTCTGGATCTGCGTGGCACTGGCGATATACGCCAGTGCCACCAGAGTGACGACCGCTCCGAAGATACGGTCAGAGATCATTACTGAATCACCCCAATTTCTTTCGACAGGGTGCGAATTTCCGCAACCACGCCGTCAACGTAAGACTGGAAGTCGCCGCCAACTTTGGTGAAGGGGGCCAGACCATTTGCGGCCATGGCTTCCTGCCACTCAGCGCTGTCAGCAACCTTCTGCAGGCGGTCTGCCCACATGTTGAAGGTGTCGTCGCTTACGTCCTTGGGAACGTAGAGACCACGCCAGTTCACAGCAACAACATCGATGCCCTGCTCTTTGGCGGTCGGGATGTCTTCGAAACCCGGTACACGCTCTTCGGTCAGAACGGCCAGCGCACGAACGTCGCCCGACTTCAGGAAGCCAACGATTTCCGACATGTCGCCCGACATCGCCTGGGTGAAGCCACCAACGGTCTGGGTGATCGCGTCTGCACCACCGTCAACACCGATGTATTTCACGGCTTTCACATCGTCGATGCCTGCGCGCTGCAGGATCATCAGCGGTTTCAGGTGGTCAAAACCGCCAACAGCCGAACCACCGGCAAAGGCCAGCTCGCCCGGGTTTGCCTTGATGGCGTCAACCAGATCGTTCAGCGACTGGTAGGGGCTGTCTGCAGCCACAACCACAACACCCGGATCCGCACCGATGGCACCCACGAAACGAACCTGATCCGCGGTCATGCCTGCATAGGCGTTCTGGGCCAGACGGGTCGAGGTTGCCGAAGAGGCCGCAACGATCAGGTCAGCGTCGTCCGAACGTTCAGTCACAACGTGGGTGAACGCCAGACCACCGCCGCCACCGGCCATGTTGGTCACCTGAACAGGTTTATCAACGGCACCGATGTCATGCATGATCTTGCCGATCTGACGGCAGGTGAAGTCCCAGCCACCGCCCGGGTTTGCCGGGGCGATACATTCAGCAGCCGATGCCGCACCGGTGACGCCAAAGCTCACCACAACGGCGCCTGCGAGGGACGCAAATTTGCGATTCATAATTTTTCCTCCCAATGTGCATTGCACATAGATTTCATTTCAGACAGAATCCGGGCAGCTTCTCCTCCGCCCGCAAATCTGACGTCGCCCAGCTTAGGGTGTGAACCTGTCACCGACCTGTCGCAGAGGAAAATTGATGCGTTTTCTCCTTGTGGAAGATAACGAAAACCTGGCCGAAGCGGTCAGCACCCGCCTAGGGATGGACGGACATGCCATTGATACGGCTGGATCTTTAGCGGATGCCTGGGAATACCTGGATTACTCCAGCTACGATATTGTTTTACTGGATTTAACCCTGCCAGACGGCGACGGACGGCGCTTTTTGGCGCAGTGTCGGGCCCAGGGGAACGATGTACCTGTCATCGCGGTGACCGCGCAATCGGATGTGTCCAGTCGGGTTGAGGTGCTGGATGCAGGCGCCGATGACTACATCTCAAAGCCGGTCAACTTCTCTGAGTTGGAGGCGCGCTGCCGCGCGGTGCTGCGCCGTCGGGGGGGATCGTCACATAATGTTCAGCGCTTTGCCGATCTGGAATTTGACACGCTGCGCGCCGAATTGCGCTTCGGCAATGAGGCGCGTGAGCTGCGCAATCGCGAAATGCGCCTGCTGGAGATTTTCTTTTCCGGCCCTGACCGGATCTTTTCCAAGGTGCAGATCGGGGATCGGCTGTTTACCAGTTCCGAAGAAATCTCGGACAATGTGATTGAGGTCTACGTCGCCCGCCTGCGCAAGAAAATCGAAGGCTCCGGCGCCCAGATCGAAACCGTGCGCGGCCTTGGCTATCGCCTGTCGGAGCGTGGCTGATGGTGCGCAAGCCCTATGCGGCCCCTTCGGCCGGATCCATTCACCGGCGCATGGTGCTGTCACATCTGGCGCTGGGGGCGCTGGCCTCGCTCTGCCTGTTTCTGGCAATCCGCTTTGTAGCCTTTCAAACCGCTGAGGCGACGCAGGACAACCTGCTGCGGGCCGCCGCCAATGCCATCGGCGAACAGATCAGCTCCTCCGGCGAGGAAGTGATTGTGAAACTGCCACATTCGGCCTTTGCCATTCTGGAAACCCCCAGTCAGGATCGGATCTTTTACAACGTGCGCCTCAATGGCGTGTCGATCACGGGATATGAGGATTTTCTGCCACCCGAGGAAACATCACGGCTGCGCGAACCCTTTGCCTTTGCCGCCAGCTACCGTGGTTTTGACCTGCGCGCGGTGGTGCTGAACACCTCGGCCCCGGTGGGCAGCGAACAACAGGCGGTGTCGATCCTTGTGGCACAAACGCAATATGCCCAAGGGGAGGTGGCGGATCGCTTTGCCGCTTGGGCGATCCTGATCAGTGCCGGGATTTTCCTGGGCTTTGCTGTCCTTGGCGTGTTGGCCACCAGTTCCGCCCTGCGCCCGCTGCACCGGGTGACCGAGGCGGTAGCGCGACGTGGCCCCAATGATCTGCGCCCGCTGAAACACCCAACCCCGGTGGAGCTGACGCCGCTGACCTCGGCCCTCAACGAATTCATCCGCCGTCTGCGCCATTCGCTGCGCCGCACCGAAACCTTCATCGCCGAGGCCGCGCATCACATCCGCACCCCGCTGTCGACGGTGCAGACCGAAACCGAAATCGCGTTGCGCAACAGCCCCGATGACGCCACCCGCAAGGTGCTGCGCAAGATCCTATTTTCGGTTGAGGAAAGCGCCCGATCGGCCAGTCAGCTGCTGGCCTATGCAACGGTCACCCAGCGCTCGGACTCGACGCCGCTGGAACGGGTCGACCTGCGCGCCAAAGTGCAGGAAGCCTATGATGCGCTCTACCCGACGGCGGATCTGAAAGACATCGACATCCTGTTGCAGACCGAAGGCGAAGGTTTCGACATTCAGGGCGATGTTCTGATGATTGAGATTTCGCTGCGCAACCTGATCGACAATGCGATCAAATACTCGCCCCCCGACACCACGATTTCGCTGCATCTCAGTAGTGACGGCGATCAACATTGCCTGACCGTGCGCGATCAGGGCCGTGGCCTGGGGCAAGGCGATCCGCAAAAGCTGCTGGACCGGTTCCAGCGCGGCAGTGACACCGCGGGCATCGTTGGCACCGGCATGGGGCTGGCGATCGTGAATGAGGTGGCGCGCTCACATGGCGGCCAGCTGAGCCTCAAGAACAACAAGGAGGGTGGCGCATGCGCAAACTTGTGTTTTCCAAACTTCCCCTAACCCTGTTGCTGCTGATGTTGTGGCTACCTGCCCTGCCCGCCCGCGCCTTTGAGGTTGAAGATCACGTGCGGTTTGAAAGCGCGCTGGAGATGGAGGTGCTGAAGCTGCTGTCGATCACCGATCTGGCCACATTTGAGCCGCTGATCAAGGATTATCAGCGACTGAACCCAACGGTGACGGTGGACTACACCCAGGTGTCATCGCGTGAGCTCTACAAGGCCGTGACCGCGCAGGAAGAACCCTTTGATCTGGCGATTTCCTTTGCGATGGATCTGCAGATGAAACTGGCCAATGACGGGCTAAGCCAACCCTATCAATCCCGCATCAGCCGTGCTGCACCAGCCTGGTCGCGCTGGCGGCATGAGGTTTTTGGCTTCACCGCAGAACCCATCGTCGCCGTCATCTCAGAAAGCGGTTTTGACGGCCTCACCCTGCCGCAGACCCGGCAGGAGCTGATTGCGCTTATGCGGGAAAATCCCGACCGTTTCAGCGGCAAGGTGGGCACCTATGACATTCGCACCGTCGGCACCGGCTACCTGCTGGGCACGCAGGACGCCAACAGCTCCGAAGCGTACTGGCGTCTGGCTGAGGTGATGGGATCGCTGGATCCGCAGCTCTACTGCTGCTCCAGTCAGATGATCGACGACATCCGCGATGGGGACTTGCTGCTGGCCTATAACGTGCTGGAAAGCTACGCGCGCTCGCGCCTGCAGGAAGAGGATGACGCTCAGATCCTCAGGATGCAGGATTTCACCCATGTGGCGCTGCGCTCTGCACTGATCCCCGTCAATGCTGAAAACCCCGATCTGGGTGGCAGCTTCATTGACTACCTACTGGGCCCCAATGGTCAGGCGATGCTGGAACGTGAGACGGATTTTCCACCGCTCAGCAGCTATGATGCGGCCTCCAGCGGGCCGCTGCGCCCGATCCGCTTTGGCGTCACGCTGCTGGCCAATCTAGACCGGCTGATGCGGGATCGGTTTATCGGCGCCTGGGAAGGGGCGCTGCGGCTGAAATAGCGGGAGGCCCACTTTGGGTGCCCCCCGATAGCTCAATCGCGGGAGCGGATCAACAACGGGCCATAGACCGCGGCAAACCCGCCAAAGGCCAGCAGCCACAGCGCACCAGAGATATGGATCAACACTGGCAGGTCCGTGGCCAAAAACCGCGCCGCGATGGAGGCAAAGAGCGCCAGGTAGATCATCACGGTGGCGACGTTTGCATGCAGCTCCCGCCCGGTGTGGCCAAGGGTGGCGCGCGTCATCACCGCAAGGGTCATCGCGCCAATCGCCCCGGCGGTCCACAGATGTTGCCCCGCGGCGCTGAGCGACAGGTCAAACAGGATATCAAACCCAAGCGCCAGTGCGCCCAGCGGGATGAAGGCATAGGCCAGATGCAACACCCAGACCAGCGGCTCTGACAGGGTGCGATGCCCGCCCCAGCGTCCCAGCCGAATGGAATGCATCACACCCATCAGCACCAGAAAAACACCGGCTTCCGGCAGCTCTGGCCGGGCCACCCAGAGGGCAAGGCTGATCAGGCTGGCCAGCAGTGTCACCTTGTCAAAACTCTGCATCGGGGGGGCTGGGCGCAGGTCATCACCCTGTTTGACCAGCCAGTTGCGGGTAAAGGACGGGATGATCCGCCCGCCGATCAACCCGATCATCATCACCGCCGTCGCCAGCCCCAGCCGCAGGCCGTAGCCCTGCGCCGCATAGTCATCCGCAAGTGCCTCAAGATGGAAGATCAGATTGGCCAGGGTGAACACGGCCAGCATAGCCAGCACGATGAGGTTGCGCCAGTTTTTGCCCGCCACAATCTCGCGCAGGATCAGGGCGCCAAGGACCAGCGGAAAGGCCAGATCGATGCCGGGGGCCAGCCAATGCGGCAGATGGGCCGAAAACAGGACAGCAATCCGCCCTGCCCCCCATAGCGCAAACAGACCGCCCAGCCGCCAGCCGACAATGGGCAACCGGCCGGTCCAGTTTGGCACCGCGGTCAGCAGGAACCCGGCAAGCACCGCGCCAAGATAGCCAAACAGGAAGGCATGGGCGTGCCAGGTCACCGGATCAAACCGGCTGGGCAGTTCAAACGTGCCGCCCAGTGCCAGCAGCCAGAGGATCATCGACACTGCGACCCAGATCGCCGCGCTGAGGAAAAACGGCCGAAAGCCAAAGCTTAACAACGCCGGGCCACGCCACTGACGAATTTGTTCTGCAGAAGACTGTTTCATCCCCGGCTCCCTTCTTCGGCGACATCCATCAGATGCCGGATGTGTTTTGCAAAAAACCAGGTGGCCGGCGCCCCCAACAGGCAGCCCAGTGCCGCAGAGACACCGGTGGACAATACAGGCCCGCCGATCCAGCTGAAGATCAGCGAAGCAAAGAACACGTTGACCGCCGCAGCCCCGGCCCCAAAGGGAAAAAGGACCAGCGCAATCTGGCCTGTGGACCACCCCCGCTGTTTCATCGCCGTGACACCAGCCATTGAACCGCAGCCATACCTAGGATCAGGCTGATACAGGCCAGCGCAAACCAGAACTCAGCCGTGGCCGATTGGGCCTGCGGGATCGGTCTGTCAAAACCCTCCGCCAAGGTCGGTGCAGCAGCGGAAAGGAAGGTCAAGGTTACGTAGAACAGGCGCATGTCAGGTCTCCTGTGTCAGGGTGCGGTAAATGTCGGGCAGCGCCCGGGAAAGGCGTTCGGGGTGCGGCAGCAGGGTGAACCCACCGCGGCCAAAGATGCGTTCAAACCAATCCTGCCCGTCCTCATCGATTACAATGCCATGCAGGCTTTGTTGGCCATTGCGGGCTTCACGGACGGCCATACGGCTGTCTTCAATGCCATGCTGGCCTTCGTAATGGTCCAGATCATTGGGTTTGCCATCGGTCAGCACGATCAGCAGCTTGCGGGCGCTGGGTTCCTGCGCCAGCTGTGCGCTGACATGGCGGATGGCTGCGCCCAGACGGGTGTAATGGCCCGGTTTCAGTGCTCCGATGTTGGCTGTCACCTCATCGGACATCGGGGCCTCAAACCCTTTGCAACAGGTCAGAAACACCCGGTCGCGTTTGAGCGAGGAAAACCCCCAGATCCCCAGCCGGTCGCCCGCGGCGTTGATGCCTTCAGCCAAGGCCGCCATCGTATGCCGCGCGACCTCAATCACCGAGGTGTCGCCAATCGCAGCCTCGGTTGAGCGTGAGCTGTCGATGAGGAAGGCGACTGAGACGTCGCGCTCCGTCTGCCGGGCGGCCTGCCAAATCCGGTCAGATCCAGCACCGGTCGCGGCCATATCGGCCTTGGTGGTCAAGAGCGCATCTAGATCCAGCTCCTGCCCGTCAATCTGCCTTGGCTGCAGGATCCGGCGCGGCCTGAGCGCTTCGAACTGGCGCCTCACCTCGCGGATATGGCGGGCATTGGGCACAAACATGGTGCCGTCCGGATTTGCCGGCGCCTCCAGCACGCGGCAGTGGTCCGCCATATAGCTGCGGGACCGGTGGTTCCATTCGGGATAGGTGAACGCGCCTGCCAGCGCCTCATGATCGGCATCTGCAGGGGACAGATCCAGATGCAGCCGCAGCCGGGTTGCCACCTTGCGATCCTGTTTCGACAGGGTGATGCGATCCTGATCATCCGCAGCTTTCTGCGCGTTCTCATCATCGTCGTCATCAATGCTGCGGTTGATGTTCATCGACTCCACCCAGGACAGGATGGATTCGAACCGGTGCATGATGAAACTGTCGGTGCGGCCGTGCTGGTCCTGATCCTTGCGTTCACCAAGTTTACGGCGGCTGAGCGCGGCTGCGGGTGGTGGGGTGCTGTCGGCCTCGCCCTCTTCAGCGGCCTGTCCCCCCTGCCCCGGCCGATCCAGCCGCAGCCAGATCGGCACCGGTGCAAAGGGCATATACCCCCGGCCGGACGGGTCGATGTCGTCTAGCGGTGCTGCCTGGCCCCGCAGCAGATCACGCACCGCCTGTTCCAGCACCGCCTCCGGTGCGGGCCGGTGCAGGTCTGGCCGCGCCGCCGCGCAGTAGGCTGCCATCTGACCGTAAGCGTTGCGAAGCCCCGGACAGGTCGCATTGGCCCGATGCAGTAAATCGCCGTTGGCCTTGATCTGTTGCAGATCCTGCGCAACGCCCTCGGCCGTCAGGTCATAAGCCGCAGGATCGGCATGGGCAGCCAGCGCCGTTAACCAGAAATAGGCCGCCCGGTTCATGTCAGGGTCGGGAAAGACATCCATCACCGGCGGCAGGGTCAGGCGTTCGCCGTCAAACCGCGCGATCCATTCGCGATCGCGTTCCGCCCCCAGCCTGCGCTTCAGGGGTTGGCGATGCCGCACCACTGTTGCGGCTGCTTCGCCAAGTTCCACCCCAGCAGCGCCGCCCAGCGCCCGGAACAGCACGGCAAGGCTGGGACGCAGGGCGGTGAGCGCCACAGCGGCCTCGGGGTAACGCTGCTCAGCGGCGATGCCGCTGGCCATATCATGCCAGAGGTTCCCAACGGCCTCCTCCGGCTCCATGAAGTCTAGAACACGCATGGGCTTAGCCGTAGATGGTGGAGATCAGATCACGCAGCGATTGCTGCACGTCAGGTTCATCGCTCAGCGGTTCGATGATTGCTGCCTCCAGCGCCTGATTTACACCCATGCCGCCCGCCATCAGGGCCGCCGCATAGATCAGCAGCCGGGTCGATACCCCTTCTTCCAGATCCATGCCCGAGAGGTTGCGGATATGCCCCGCCAAACGCACCAATGGGGCCACCCGACCGGGTTCAAGGCAGCTTTCGCGTGCGACAACCTCGATCTCTGCCTCAGGTTTCAGGAAATCGAAGGATATTGAGAGGAAACGCTGGCGGGTCGAGGGTTTCAGACGTTTCAGCACGTTCTGGTAGCCGGGGTTGTAGCTGGCCACCAGCATGAAGTCCGCCGGCGCGCGCAGCTCCTCACCGGTGCGGTCGATCATCAGGGTCCGCCGGGTGTCGGTCAGCGGATGCAGCACAACGGTGACGTCTTTGCGCGCTTCGACCACCTCATCCAGATAGCAGATCCCGCCCTCACGCACGGCGCGGGTCAACGGGCCATCGACCCAGACCGTTTCCCCCCCTTTGAGCAGATAGCGCCCGATCAGATCCGCCGCTGACAGGTCATCATGACAGGCCACAGTATAAAGCGGTTTGCCAAGGGTTGCGGCCATATGCTCGACAAAACGGGTTTTGCCGCAGCCGGTCGGCCCCTTCAAAAGAAGGGGCAAACCGTTGTCATGGGCGATTTCGAACAGATCACATTCCTGACCCGCAGGTTGATAGAACGGGATGCTTGGGTTGGTTGCGATATTCATGACTCACTCTCCCGGAACTTGGTTAACGGGGCCCGCCGCAATGACCTCATCTTTGCGGATGACCAGCATCGAGTAGATGAACAACAGCGCACCGATCACCACTGCGGCCCCCGCGCCAAAGCGCATCAGGTAGAAGACCGACAGGCTGTCCTGCACCTCCATGTAGTAGTCACCAATCACCCGCTGCATGTGGGTCTGGATCGTCCCGGCGAAGGTCAGCACAAAGGTCATGAAGGCCATGCCACCGGTCATCAGCCAGAAGGACGCCATGTTGAGGACTTGATTATAGGGCGCGCGGTTCTGCAGCATTGGCATTGCATAGGTGAACACCGCGAGGTTCAGCGCCACATAGGCGCCAAAGAACGCCAGGTGACCGTGCGCCGCGGTGATCTGCGTGCCGTGGCTGTAGAAGTTCACCCCGTGCAGCGTGTGCAGGAAGCCCCAGACACCCGCGCCGAAGAACGCCACCGTTGAACAGCCCAGCGACCACAGCAGTGCCGCCTTGTTGGGGTGGTTCTTACGCCCCTTCCAGACCATCACAAAAGCAAAGGACATCATCAGGAAGAAGGGAATGACCTCAAGCGTGGAGAAGATTGAGCCGATCCACTGCCAGTAGCCGGGCAGACCAATCCAATAGAAATGGTGACCGGTGCCAAGGATGCCGGAAAACAGCGCAGTCGCCACAATGACGTAAAGCCATTTTTCAACCACTTCGCGGTCCACGCCGGTCAGTTTCAGCAATAGGAAGGCCAGAATGGCAGCCATCACCAGTTCCCAGGTTGCCTCGACCCAGAGGTGGACAACAAACCACCAGTACATTTTATCAAGGCTCAGGTTATCCGGGTTGATGAAGGCAAACACCCACAAGAGCGACAGCAGCCACAGGCCCATCAGCAACACATTGGTGATCGCGGTTTTCCTGCCGGCCAGCACAGTCATGGAAACGTTCAGCAGGAAAATCAGCGCCGCAACGAGGATGCCAAACTTGACCCAGAGCGGTTGTTCCAGAAACTCCCGCCCGCCGTGGATCCCGACCAGGTAGGATCCCACAGCGCCCAGCGTGCCGACCAACAGAATGATCAGCTGCAGATAGGCCAGTTTGGGCGACCAGATCTCGCGCTCAGCCTCCTCGGGCAGCAGAAAGTAGGCTGCGCCAAAGAAACCCAACAGCAACCAGACGATCAGCGCGTTGGTGTGGATCATGCGGATCACGTTGAACGGCAACAGATCCGAAAGGAAATTAGGGGCGACATAGACCCACCCGGCCAGCAGACCGCCCAGCACCTGAATGCCGAACAGCGCCATCGCCGCGAGGAAATACCAGTAGGCCACCTTTTGAGATTGATACTTCATGACTGTCTCCTTTCTTGCGGCTCAACCAGCATCATTGGGCGGCCAGCCCTGTGTGTCGGTCTGATCAGCCCAGCGCAAAAACTCGGCGAGGCCACGAAGGTCCTCGTCGGTGAGATCGTAGGAGGGCATCTGACGGCGTCCTTCGATGCCGCTTGGCTGTGCCTCCATCCAGGCTTTCAGGGTTTCGAACGCGTCTTCGGGGCTGTCTTGGGTGCCCCAGCGCGTCATCACATTGCCGACCTCAGGCGCGAAATACGCACCTTCGCCATGCAGGCTGTGACAGTTGATGCAGGAGTGTTTCTCCCACACATGTTTTCCGTGAATGACCGCCTCACTCAGCTCCATACCCGACGTTGACGTCTGGACCACGTATCGATGGGACTGGACGGTCAGCGCGACAAAGATCGCTACGAAGAAGATTGAGCCTCCGTAGAAGATATTGCGCGCGCGTGACTTCGTCAGAATTTCCGCCATTTGTTCACCTCCGCGACTTTGGGAATGCGGGAACGGTAGCCAAAGGCGGCGGGCCGGAATTTGCGCCAGCACAACGTTTGAGGGTTTTCGTGATTTAGCGGGGTTACGACGCGCCGCTCAGGTCGCACCCAAGGTTGGCCTAGATCTCGCTCAAGCTCAGCAGCGCATCCGGGTCCAGAACCTTGATCCGTTTGCGTTTGCTTTGGATCAGGCCCTTCTTCTCCCAGGCGCTGAGGAGACGGCTGACCGTATGCAGCGTGGTTGCGGTCAACTCAGACAGATCCTGCCGGGTGATGGGAAAATCAATCTCAATCCCGTCTGGGGTTTTGCGCCCGGTCTGATGGATCAGCCGCAACAGCGCACTGGCGACCCGCTGTTCCACATGCAGCGTCGACATCTCAACCACACGGTTGTTCATCTCCCCCAGACGGTTGCCAACTGTCTTATACGTCTCGGTCGAGAACCCTTCATAGTCAGACACGAAATTGTCCCAAAGCTGCATGGGCCAGCTGAGCACAATGGATTCTGTCGCCGTCACTGCCGTTGCCGGATAGGTCACCCGCCCGATGGCCTTGGCAAACCCCAGCAACTGACCAGCCGGAATATGCAGCGCAGTGACCTGATCCCCGGTCGGGGTGATCCGAATGACCCGCACATACCCATCCAACAGCATATAGAAACGTTCGGCGGGGGCATCTTCCTCAAAGATCGCAACGCCGGCCTCATACCGGCGCGAACTGGCGTGATCCAGGATGGTGCGGATCTCAGACCGGTCCAGTTTTGAAAACGGTGGCAGGTGGGTCAGCAGGCTTTCATCCAGCCGGGGCAGTGTTTTTCGCGGGGTCAGGTCAGTCATGTGGGTCAGCTTGCAATTATTTCGGGGCCAAGGCCATTGGTATCGGGTGGTACCCGACCCTCCATGCCCGAATTAATGTCTCAGGAGTTTGCTCAAGCGCAAAGTTCGGTTTTCGCGAAGGCGTACCCTTTCAGTCAAGAAATTTGGATCTGAAAGGAAATGATGATGTTTCGTAAAGCGTTTGCAGGTGTCGCACTTGTCGCCTTGATGGGGGGCGCCGCCTTTGCAGAGACCTTTGAAGTGAAGATGCTCAACAAGGGGTCGGATGGCGAACGGATGGTCTTTGAACCTGCGTTTGTTCAGGCACAACCCGGTGACACGATCAAGTTCATCGCCACCGACAAAAGCCATAATGCCGAACTGAAGAAGGGCATGCACCCGGAAGGGGCCGAGATCTTCAAAGGCAAAATCAATCAGGAATTCGAAGTCACCCTGGATGTCGAAGGCGTCTACGGCGTGATCTGCAAACCGCATTTCGCCATGGGCATGGTGATGACCATTGCCGTGGGGGATGTGGACGCCCCCGAAGCGTTTCTGGCTGGCCGCGTGCCCAAGAAAGCCAAAGCCCGCTTCGAAGCTCAACTTGAAAACCTTTAACCACAACAGATGGTTGGCGGGGTCTCCTCGCCGCTGACCCGAAAATGACGATGGAGGATACCATGACAAAATCTAGCAATCCTGGCATTATCAAAACCAGCCGCCGCAACATGTTGCGCGGCAGCGTTCTGGCCGGCGCCGCAGCCCTGGCAGGGGCCAGCGCAGGCGCCAAACCCGCCCCCCGTGCCCCCAAGATGAATGCGATCAACGCGGCCTCGGCCAAGCTGCATCAGGCCGCCAGCCAGCAAGACGCGGCCAGCAATGCCATCCCCGCCGACCTGAGCGGCTACACCCGTGTGAAACAGGAACTGGTCGCGCCGCCTTTTGCCCCAGTGCATGAACAGGTGGCCACCGGCGGGCCGAAAATCATCGAAGTGACGCTGGAAACCACCGAAAAACTGATGACGGTGGACGAAGACAACGGCGCGGAGATCTGGGCGCTGACCTACAATGGCTCGGTTCCGGGGCCACTGATCATCTGCCACGAAGGCGATATGGTTGAGCTGACCCTGCGCAACCCGGTCGACAGCATGATGGAGCATAACATCGACTTCCACGCCTCGACCGGGGCTCTGGGTGGCGGTGGGCTGACCCATGTTTATCCCGGCGAAGAAACCGTGCTGCGCTGGAAAGCCACCAAAGCAGGCTGTTTCACCTACCACTGCGCCCCCGGGGGTGAGATGATTCCCTACCACGTCTGCCACGGGATGAACGGCGCCATCATGGTGCTGCCACGCGAGGGTCTGAAAGACGCGGACGGCAATCCGCTGCGCTATGACTCGATCGCCTATATCGGGGAACAGGACTACTACCTGCCCAAAGATGAGAACGGCGACTACAAGACCTATGAGGCCGCAGGTGACGATTATGCAGACAGCATTGAGGCAATGCGCACACTGGTGCCGACCCATCAGGTCTTCAACGGGGCAGTTGGCGCGCTGACGGGGGAAAACGCCCTGAAAGCCAAGGTTGGTGAAACCGTGCTGATGATCCACAATTCGTGCAATGTGGACAGCCGACCGCACCTGATCGGGGGCCACGGCAACTATGTCTGGGAATCCTCCTTCACCGATCCGCCGCTGACCGGCATGGAAACCTGGTTTGTGCGTGGCGGCTGCGCGATGGCAGCGATGTACACCTTCGAACAGCCCGGCGTTTATGCCTACGTCAACCACAACCTGATCATCGGCGTGTTGCTGGGGGCCACCGCCCACTTCGTGGTCGAAGGCCAATGGGACAACAACCTGATGGAACAGGTCGTCGCCCCCAGATCCTTTGAAGCCTGAGAAAGGTAAATAAAATGTGTGCCGCCGCAACCGTGACCAAATCCAACCTCCCCCGGCTCAGCCGTAGCGTTCTGGGGTTGGGGGTGATCGGTCTGGTTGCGGCGGCCGCGGTTGGGGCGGTGCTCTGGCAGCCCCGCCCCGACCCAACCGCCCTGCCCGAAATGGCCGCAAGCGCTGTGGTCCTGCCGGATGGCCGGGCGATCTATGCGCAACGCCATGAGGTGACGATCAGCGAATGGAACCGCTGCGCCGATGCGGGTGCCTGTGATCTGACCCTGCGCCCCCGTCGCAGCCAGAACCCTGACACCACCCCGGCCACCGGGCTGAGTTATCTGGACGTGCAGCAGTATCTGCAGTGGATCAACCGCACCACCGGGCGCAGCTTCCGACTGCCCACATCGACGGAATGGGATGTGATGGCGGCGGCGGTTTTGCCGGAACAATCGGACCCGCTGTTCAGCGATCCCTCGCTGACCTGGGCCTCAACCTATCTGATCGAAGGCATGGCGCCCCGTGCACTGAAACCACAGGGCAGTTTTTCAACCTCCCCCGAGGGCATCGTGGACCTAGACGGCAGCGTCTGGGAATGGACCGAGGAATGCTACGCCGGCAGCGCAGGCAGCACGGAACCAGACAGATGCCCGGCCTATTTTGTTGGCGGCGAACATGTTGCCGCCATCCCCTATCTGGTGCGGGATCCGGCGCGCGGAGGCTGCGCCGTTGGCAGCCCACCGGCGCATCTTGGTATGCGGCTGATCAGCGATGAGCCGCTTTAAACAGTCCCCCAACTACGCCGCCGGTTGCTTACGCATGAAGGCCGCGCGTTTACAGCTGGCGACCAGAACCCCATCCTGATTGCGCGCTTCATGGCGGAAATTCACAATCCCCGCGTCAGGCCGCGATCCGCTGTCCCGTTTGCCTTCAACCACGGTCTGGATCCGCAACGTATCGCCATGAAAAACCGGCGCCGGGAAAGCCACGTCACTCATCCCCAAATTGGCGATGGTGGTGCCCAGGGTGGTCTCATTCACCGACATGCCAATCATAGCCCCAAGGGTGAACAGGGAGTTGACCAGCGGTTTGCCAAATTCGGTCTCTTCGGCAAAGTGGCGGTCGATATGCAGCGGCTGCGAATTGTAGGTGAGCGCGCAGAAAAACATGTTGTCCGCCTCTGTGATTGTGCGGGTGATCGCATGGTCGATGACCATGCCTTCGTCAAATTCTTCGAACCAAAGTCCTGCCATGTCTCAGCCCTCCGCATCTGTCAGTGTGAGTTGAACAAGCAGCGCACCGGCCTCAACCGTGGCGCCGGCCTCTGTCTGAATGCTGGCGACCGTACCGGCCTGGCTGGTCTGCAACTCCATCAACAGCTTCATCGATTCCATCACCAGCAGCGTGTCCCCCGCGGCCACCTCGGTGCCGGGCTGCACCCGCATTTCAACAATCAGGCCCGGCATTGGGGCGGTGATCCGATCAGGGGCTTCCGCCACACTGTCCTGCTGCGCAGCATTGAAATCCCCCAGCGCGACAAGCTGATGGGTGGCCTCAAACGCCCGCGCCCAAAGGTGTATCTGGTCCCCGTCAAACAGCACCCCAACACGCTCTTGCCGCCCGTCCCGCGTAAGGATCAGGGTCTGAGGGTCCTGAGGGTCCTGCCAACGGGTCTGAACCGTTTCTCTGTGATCCCCCAGTGTGATGGCAATGCCATCGGCCATCGTCGACAGCGTGACGCGTTGCTCAGGCTCCCGCACATCCAGATAGGTGGTCTGCGCCGGCTGTCCGGCCTGTTGCAGCAGGCGGAAGCCACCTATGCTCTGCCAGGGGGAGGCGCCGGGCCTTGGCTGCATGTGATGCGCCAGTGCGGCAAGGATCAGGCTGTCATTGGCTGCGGCCTGCCAACCATCCGGCCATTCCTTCGGCAGAAACTCGGTGGTGGCATGGCCTGTCAGGAAAGCATCGCGCAGGATCGCATCCCGCAGAAACAGGCGGTTGGTTGTCACACCCGCCACCTCGAGCTGGGCCAGCCCTTTAGCAAGTGTCTGACAGGCGGCCGCACGGTCCTGTCCATGCGCGATCAGTTTGGCGAGCAGACTGTCATAGCTGGATCCGATGACCGAGCCGGTCTGAACGCCGCTGTCACAGCGCAAAGCGCCCCCCACCGCCCAATGCAGAAGGGTGCCGGTTTCAGGGCGAAAGTCTGCGCTGGCATCCTCGGCCGTCAGGCGCGCCTCAATCGCGTGGCCGGTGCACGTGATCTGATCTTGCTGCAGGGCAAGCGGCTCCCCGGCCGCAACACGCAGCTGGTGTTCCACCAGATCCAGACCGGTGATTTCCTCGGTCACGGTGTGTTCGACCTGCAGCCGAGTGTTCATCTCAAGGAAATAAAATGCCTCGGTCGCGGCATCCATGATGAATTCGACAGTGCCTGTGCTGTCATAGCCAATCCGGTGCCCAAGCCCCATCGCCGCTTCATAAAGGGCGGTGCGGGTGGCCTGCTGCAGATTGGGGGCCGGCGCTTCCTCCAGCAGTTTTTGGTGATTGCGCTGCACCGAGCAGTCCCGTTCAAACAGATGTAACAGGCCGCCATGTTTGTCCCCCAGAAGCTGCACTTCAATGTGGCGGGGGGTCTGGATCAGCTTTTCCACCAGCAGCCGATCATCACCAAACGCACGTTTGGCTTCGGTCCGTGCCGCGGCAATGGCGCTGGCAAGCGCGGATGCGTCATGGACCACACGCATGCCTTTGCCGCCGCCCCCGGCGCTGGCCTTGATCATCACGGGCAGGCCAATGTCACGCGCCGCAGCGATCAGCGTCCCATCAGATTGATCCTCACCAGCATAGCCGGGAATACAGGGCACGCCTGCGGCCGCGGCAATCTGTTTGGCTTCGATCTTGGAGCCCATTGAGGTGATCGCCTCAAGATGCGGCCCCACCCAGATCAGGCCATTCTCAGCACAGCCCGCTACCAGATCGGGCTGTTCCGACAAAAAGCCATAGCCGGGATGGATCGCCTGCGCGCCGGTTCTGCGCGCGGCCTCAAGGATGCGATCGGTGCGCAGGTAGCTGTCAACGGCCGGGGCCGGGCCGATATGCACCGCCTCATCCGCCATTTGCACATGCAGTGCCCCCTCATCAGCATCGGAATAGACCGCGATGGTGTGCAACCCCATCCGGCGGGCGGTTTTGATGATGCGGCAGGCAATTTCGCCGCGATTGGCAATCAATAGACGCTCAAACATATCAGACCTCACATCCTGTAGACCGGACGCGGGCCGGTGTCTTGCGCTTCACCTGCGGCCAGAGCAATGCAAAGGCCCAGCACGTCACGGGTTTGATTGGGCTCAATAATGCCGTCATCCCAAAGCCGGGCCGTCGCATAGTAAGGATCTGACTGTTCCTCAAACTGCGCCCGGGTGCGGGCATCAAGCGCCGCAATCTCAGCCTCGGTTGCAGGGGATTTCAGGCTGGCCCGACGCAGGTCGGTGACAACGGTGGAGGCTACATCGGGACTCATCGTTGCGATCCGGGCATTGGGCCAGGAAAACAGGAACCGCGGGCGGAAACCGCGGCCACACATGCCGTAGTTTCCTGCCCCGTAAGAGCCGCCGACCAACACGGTGTATTTCGGCACCCGTGCGTTTGAGACGGCATAGACCAGCTTGGCCGAATGTTTGGCGATGCCACCACGCTCCGCCTCAGTTCCCACCATGAAACCGGTGATGTTTTGCAGGAAAATCAGCGGGATCTGACGTTGATCGCACAGTTCAATGAAATGCGCCCCTTTGAGCGAGCTTTCGGAAAACAGCGCCCCATCATTGGCCAGAATTCCAACCGGGTAGCCATGAAGATAGGCAAAGCCCGTGATCAGCGTTTTGCCATAGTCGGGTTTGAACTCAGAAAACTCAGAACCATCGACAATGGTTTTGATCAGGGCCCGCATGTTGATTGGCCGCTTCAGATCAACAGGCGTGTGATCCTGGGTCTCACCATGTGTGGCCGCAGGCGGACGGCTGGCCTGTGATGGCGGGGTGATCCGGCGACCCTCGCCCAGATTGGCGACAAGTTCTCGCAGCTTTTGCAGGGCTGTTTCCTCATCCGGGGCAATGTGATCACTGACGCCAGAGATCTGGGTGTGCATTTCAGCCCCGCCAAGGGTCTCACCATCGACAACTTCGTTGATGGCGGCTTTGACGATGGGCGGACCACCCAGATGAATGCGGCCGGTTCCTTTGACCATGATCACCTGATCGGACAGCGCCGGGATATAGGCGCCGCCCGCGGTGCAGCCACCAAACACGACGGAGATCTGCGGGATCCCTGCCGCCGACATCTGACATTGCCGCCAGAACCCGCCGCCAAAGTGATCCTGATCCGGGAAAACGCGATCCTGTTCAGGCAGGAAGGCCCCGCCGCAATCCACCAGGTAAAGGCAAGGCAGGTGATGCGCCTGGGCAATTTCCTGTGCGCGGGAATGTTTGCGCAGCGTTTCCGCAAAGAACGCCCCCCCCTTGGTGGTCGCGTCATTGGCGATGATCATGCAGGGGCGGTCGTGGATCATTCCAATCCCGGTGACGATCCCAGCGCCCGGAACCTCGCCGCCATAAAGGCCATCTGCCGCCAGCGGCGACAACTCCAGAAAGGCTGTTTGGGGATCCAGGATAAGGTCGATCCGCTCCCGCACAAACAGCTTGCCGCGCGCGCGATGCCGGGTGCGAAACTTCTCACCCCCACCCTGTGAAGCCGCCATGTGCTTCTGCCTCAATTCGGCAATCAGATCGGTGATCTCCGTCATCGTCGAATCCCCTGTCTCGGTTTTCATTTGCAAATCTACCTAACGGCCGTTAGAAAATCTGTCAACACAGCAGATCAACGGAGAATCGCGATGACACAGCACGGGTTTGACGCCACCACGTCCAGCAGCTTCTTTTTCGAGGAGGAGCATCGCATGCTACGTGCCCAGGTGCGCCGCTTTGTCGAAGAAGAGATCAAGCCACATGCCACCAAATGGGAGGAAGACGGCGCCACACCGCGGGAGCTGCTGCGCAAAATGGGCGCGCTTGGGTTCTTTGGCATCACCTACCCCGAGCGTTTTGGCGGCTCAGACATGGATGAGCGCGCCACCGTTGTTCTGGCCGAGGAATTGGGCCGGAGCACCTATGCCGGGGTGGCGATTACGGCGCTGGTGCACACTGACATGGCCTCGGTCCATATTTTCAATGCCGGCAATGACGCGCAAAAACAGAAATACCTGCCACGGGTGATTTCGGGGGAGATCATCACGGCCGTCGGCGTGACCGAACCCGACGCCGGTTCCGACGTGAAGGGCATCCGCACCACAGCCCGGCGTGAGGGCGATCACTACATCCTAAACGGCGCAAAAACCTTCATCACCAATGGTGTGCTGGGCGATGTGTTCTGCATCGCTGCCAAAACCGATCCCAATGGCGCCCCCAGTCAGAGCGTCACCATGTTCATCCTTGAAAAAGGCATGGAGGGCTTCACCGTCTCTCGCTCACTGAAAAAACACGGCTGGAACAGTTCGGACACGGCGGAATTGTCCTTTGTTGATGTCCGCGTCCCGGCGGAAAATGTGCTGGGGCAGGAAGGGCGTGGTTTCTATGAAATCATGAAGAACTTCCAGAATGAACGCCTGGTTCTGGGCGCCATGGCCATGGGCGAAGCACAGGCCGCGATCGAAATGACCGTGCAATATGTCAAAGATCGCAAAGCCTTCGGTGCAGCACTGTGGGAAAAACAGGTGATCCGCACCCGGCTGGCAGAACTATCAGCCAAGGTGGAGGCCGGCCGCCAGATGATCTACGCCACCGCCGCTCGCGCCGCTGCCGGCGAAGAGCTGGTGCGCGAGGTGTCGATGATCAAAGCCTACTGCGGCGAACTGGTGAATGAGGTCATGTATGCTTGCGTCCAGTTCCACGGCGGCATGGGCTTCATGCGAGAAAGCGCCATCGAACGTATGGCCCGTGATGCCCGTGTCCAGGCCATCGGCGGCGGCGCGACAGAGGTCATGCTGGAAGAAATCTCCAAGCGGATGTGAGCTGCTCGATCACCCGATCCCCGAGGCCCTGCCGGGGCGGGCAATCTGGCCGGCGCACTTGAAACAGGATCGGTTTTCGGAAAGGTAGGCCTGACCCGCCAGCAAGGAGCCCAAACATGAGCGACACGCCCTCAAAACCGCGCCAGAAGACCAAAGCCGCCATCGCGCGTGAGGAAATCCTTGCGGTGGCGGCAAGCAAGATGCGCCAGAACGGCTATGCCGACATGTCGCTGCGTCTATTGGCGACCGAAGTCGGTATGAAGGCGGGCAGCCTCTATTATCATTTTCCGTCCAAGGACGCGCTGGCCTCTGAGGTGATGCGGCTGGGGGTTGAGGTGGTTCAAAACGCGGTGCGCGCGGCATTGGCGGAACAGGCAGATGCCACGGCCCGGCAGCGCCTGATCACCGCGATGCGTGTGCATCTTGAAACCCTGCTTTCGGCCAGTGATTTTTCTTCCGCCCACATCCGTTGCTACCCCTTTGTGCCAGAGGCCGTGCGCGCCGAACTGACCGAGGTCCGCAAAAGCTATGACCGCGATTGGGACGAAGTCATCACCGCCTACCTGGGGGATGCGACTGACAAGGCACAGGTCCGGCATCTGCGCCATACGCTGCTGGGGGCGCTGAACTGGTCGCTGGAATGGTTTGACCCAGAACGCGACAGCGCTGAGGGCTATATCGCCTCCCTCTCACAATTGCTACCGCAACAGGCACCCTGAACCGGAGACCCCGATGCCCCTGCCCTGCCACCCCTATGGTTCCTGGCTGTTTGTGCCGGGGGATGATTCCAAAAAACTGTGCAAGGCTTTGACGGGCGACGCCGATGTGGTGATCTTTGATCTGGAGGATGCCGTTGCACCCGCTCAGAAGGACGTGGCGCGCGCGCTGGTCTTGTCAGCCCTGCGCAAAGAGGCACGGCCTGCCCGCTTCGTCCGCGTCAACGACCTGCGCACCGGCCGAACGGCCGAGGATGTTGCAGAAACCATTGCAGGGCGGCCCGAGGGCTATGTGCTGCCGAAATGTGAGGGGCCGCAGGACATTGAGGCCCTGGCGGCCATGATCCGGTCCCACACATCCGACGCACCACCCGGCATCCTTGCGATCTGCACTGAAACAGTGCGCGCGGTGCGCAATCTGATGCGGTTGGACTGGGCCCATCCGATGCTGATCGGAATGGCCTGGGGCGGAGAAGATCTGCAGGCTGATCTGGGGGCAGCGTCCAACCGATCTGCTGAGGGGGCCTACCTGTCACCTTTTGTCATGGCGCGCGATCTCACGCTTCTGGCCGCGCGGGATGCCGATGTGCTGGCCATCGATGCGGTCAACACAGACTTTCGCGATGAGGCGGGCCTTGTGGAAGAGGTGCGCGCGGCGAAGCAGCTGGGCTTTGATGGCAAGATGGCCATTCATCCCGCCCAGATTGGACCAATCCGAACCCACTTAAACCCCGATGCGGCTGACCGCGCCTGGGCTGAGAAGGTGGTGCAGCTTTTGGGCAGCAGCGACAGTGGTGTTGCGCAGTTGGAGGGCCAGATGCTGGACCAGCCCCATCTGAAACTGGCGCGCAGAATTCTGGCGCTGTTTTGATCCGTTGAGGCCCGTGATGTCCCGCTAAGCGCACCCTGCCCCTTAACTTGCCGTCGCTGTCAAAGCGACGCTGCCGGGTTTCTGCATGCTTGGCGGCATGCCAAACTTGCGCGAAAACTCCCGGCTGAACTGGGTCGGGCTTTCATAGCCAACCTCATAGGCGGCTGATGCAACGGAATGGTTTTCCGACACCAGCAGCCGACGGGCTTCCAGCAGGCGCAGGTCCTTTTGATATTGCAGCGGGGTTGTCGCCGTCACCGTGCGGAAATGTTCATGAAAGGCCGAGAGGCTCATGCCACATTCCGCAGCAAGATCAGCCACCGGGATGTTGGATTTGTAGTTTGCGCGCAGCGTCGCAATCACCTGCGAAATCCGGCTGGCAGGGCTGTCATAGTTCAAAAGCTGGCGCAGCATCCCACCATGCAGGGCACGCAGCAGACGGAAGTGAATTTCCCGCAACACAAGCGGCGCCAGGGTCTGCGCCTCAACCGGATCTTTCGATATGTTGAACAGTCGATGCACCGCATCAATCAGCGCCGCGTCTGAGGCCCCTGCATCCAGAGAATGCGCATCAAAGGTATCCTCCAGTTCGCCAATCTCATCATACATGCTGCGCGCCAGCGTCATGTCCAACCGCAAGGCCAGCGCTGCATAGGGCGCATCATGGCTGGCCTGGATCACCTTGGCCTCCACCGGGATTGCATGACTGACAATCAAAGTATCCCCGGCGCTGTAGCGCACGATGCGACCGTTCAAATAGGCCTCCTTGGTGCCCTGCAAGACCAGACACATGATCGGCTCATAAAAGGAGGCAAAGCATTCGGTGGTCTGATCATTGGCAATCGCAAACAGATCATCCACGCCCGTGGCACATCCCGTGCCCAGCGCGCCCGCCCGATCAACCAGATTATAGACATCAGTGATAAGATTTTCAGGGACCATTGAACCGCCTCCATTGCCTTACAAACATAACGGTTTCGCAGGATCTCGGAACTCACAATCTCGCAAGTCTGGAGGATTGGGCAGATCATTTGGAGGATCAGGCACGGCAATTGCCGACCGGCGGGCTAGTTTATGGCAAGGGCCAGAAAAGGGGCCGCCGGATGCCCCGCAATATGCCTCGGACGCGTGTATCGCGGGGGCGCGATGTGGTCAGGCCAACAAAAACCATTTTTCGTAGCGAACAGGGAGACCTATAGCCATGGCGATTTCACTAAAACTGAACGGGGAAACCCACACGGTGGAGGCCGAACCGGGCACCCCCCTTTTGTGGGTGATCCGAGATGAGCTGAAGCTCACCGGCACAAAATTTGGATGCGGCGTTGCCTCCTGCGGCGCCTGCACAGTGCATATGGATGGTGAGCCGGTGCGCTCCTGCCAGACCTATATCGAAGACGTCGAAGGGACAGAGATCACCACCATCGAAAAGATGGAGGAGGACAAGGTCGGCGCCGCGGTTCAGCAGGCCTGGCGCGAGTTGGACGTGGTGCAATGCGGCTACTGCCAGTCGGGCCAGATCATGAGTGCGGTTGGCCTCTTGCGTGAAAACGCCACCCCGACCGCCGAAGAGGTGGATGAATACATGTACGGCAACGCTTGCCGCTGTGCCACCTATCAACGCATCCGTGCTGGCGTCCTTCGCGCCTCTGAGATTTTGGAGGCTTGAGAGCGATGACAGCAACACTTTCCCGCCGCGGCTTTCTGAAATCTGCCGCCGCCGCAACCGCCGTTCTCTATGTAGGTGCCACCGCTGACGGGGTCGCTGCGGCCTCTGGCTCAGCTGATGCGATGCTCAACCCTTTTGTGAAGATCGATAGCAATGGCAATGTCATTGCGATCATCAAACACTTCGAAAAGGGACAGGGCCCTGCCACCGGCCTGTCGACCCTGATAGCCGAAGAACTGGGCGTCACCATGGATCAGATCGGCTATGAATTCGCGCCGTCCGATCCGCAGGTCTATAACAACCTATTCTTTGGTCCGTTTCAGGGCACCGGCGGCTCAACCGCCATGGCCAATTCCTGGATGCAGTATCGCACCGCCGGCGCCAATGCCCGCGAAATGCTGATCAAAGCGGCCGCGCAGGCTTGGGGCGTCGACCCTGCCGGTCTGGACCTGCAGGAGGGCATGATCATCGGGGCCGGCAACTCCGCCCCCTTGGGTGAATTTGTCGCTGCCGCCGCTGGTATCGCCCCGTCTGAGACGCCGCGCCTGCGCGATGCTTCTGAGTGGAAGATCATCGGCAATGAGGCCACGCGCCGGTTGGACAGCCCGATCAAGGTCAATGGCCAGGCCAAATTCGCCATGGATGTGCATCTGCCCAATCAGATGGTAGTGATGATCAAACGCACGCCGCAACGCGGTGGTCTTGTCGCCAGCTTTGATGACAGCGCCGCCAAAGAGGTCAAAGGCTTCATCATGGCAATGCCACTGCCCACCAACCATGGTGTCGCGGTCTATGCGGAAAACACCTGGGCTGCGATGCAGGCCCGCGCCGCGATTGAGGTGGACTGGGACATGTCTGCGGCTGAGGCGCGATCCTCCGCTGAGATCCGCGATGAGGTCATGGCCGCGCTTGAGGCCGCACCGGTCTACAATGTGAACAAGGCCGATCGGGCCGGTATCTCCGCCGCGGTTGATGATGCGGTGACAGTGGTTGAGCGGACCTTCTACTTCCCGCTGCTGGCCCATGCCCCGATGGAACCGCTGAACTGCACGATTGAGCAGACCGCAGAGGGCGACATCGTGCTGCATGACGGGGCCCAGATGCCGACCGGGCCGCATATGGCCTACCAGCAGATCTTCCAGCTGCCGCCTGAGAAGATCCACATCAAAACCATGCTGGCCGGGGGCTCCTTCGGGCGGCGCGCCACACCGGATGCGGATTATCAGGTTGAGGCTGGTTTGGCCTTTGTCATGACCGACCGCTCGCGCCCGGTGAAGCTGGTCTGGGACCGCGAAGACGACATTCGCGGCGGCTACTACCGCCCTGCTGCAGGCCATAAGGTGCGCATCGGGTTGGACGGCGACGGCAATATTGCCGCCTGGGAGCATCAGGTCGCCGGTCAGTCGATCATGAAAGGCACCGCCTTTGAGGCGATGGCTGTGCAGGATGGCATCGACCATTCCACCGTCGAAGGCCTGGCTGACAACCCCTATGCCATTCCCAACATGGCGGTGGGCCTCACCGATACCGAAAAGGCAACGTCGGTGCTGTGGTGGCGCTCGGTCGGGCACACCCATACGGCCTATGTGATGGAGGTCATGATGGATCTGGCCGCCAAGGCCGCCGGGCGTGATCCGGTGGAGTTCCGACTGGCCTACCTCACCGGCAGCAAAGACGCCGAGCGCAAAGCGGGCGTTTTGAAACTGGCGGCCGAAAAAGGCAACTGGGGCAACCCGGCTGCGGGCCATGTGCAGGGCATTGCCGTGCACAAATCCTTTGGCTCCTTCGTGGCCGAGGTCGTCGAGGTGTCAGGCACCCCTGAGGATGGCATCCAGATCGAAAAGGTCACCGCCGCCGTGGATTGCGGCATTGCGGTGAACCCTGACGTGATCCGGGCGCAGACGGAGGGTGCAATTGGCTACGGCATCGGCCATGCCATGCGCGATCAGATCACACTGGATGGCGGTGCGGTGGAACAGTCCAACTTCCCGGATTATGAGCCGCTGCGGATCTCGGACATCAAGGCGATTGAGACCCATATCGTGGCCTCGGCTGAGGCGCCCACCGGTATTGGCGAACCCGGCACCCCGCCATCGGCGCCGGCGCTGGCCAATGCCATTGCCCAGCTGGATGTTCAGGTTGCCGAACTGCCGATGAGCGAAAACGGCGTGTCCTTCGTCTGACACAAAGAAGCGCCGCAAACCCCAGGTTTGCGGCGCTTCATACCTATTGGCGGTTTGAAGCTTGGCTGTCTTGCGGCCCATCTAATGGGCACGCCAGACGCCACAGCCCCTCAGATCAGCCGCATTTGGAATGGCCGCAGCTCATGCAGGTCATGCAGCCTTCGACCATTTGCAGATCGAACTGACCGCAGCTGGGGCAGGCTTTACCACGGGGCGCTTCGCCAACGGCCATAACCTCGGCCTGAGGGTCCGTTTTCAGGCCCATGCCTTCCCCCTCGATAAAGTTGATGCGGATCAGGTGTTCCTCAATCACGCCACCAATCGCGGCCAGGATCGACGGGATGTATTTGCCCTGCATCCAGGCACCGCCGCGGGGATCAAAGACCGCCTTCAGCTCTTCCACCACAAAGCTCACATCGCCGCCGCGACGGAACACCGCCGAAATCATCCGGGTCAGCGCCAGCGTCCAGGCGTAGTGCTCCATGTTCTTGGAGTTGATGAAGACCTCAAACGGACGACGATGGCCGCCGATGATCACATCGTTGATGGTCAGATAGATCGCATGTTCCGAATCCGGCCACTTCAGTTTGTAGGTATGGCCTTCCAGCGCCTCGGGACGGTCCAGCGGCTCGGCCATGTAAATGACATCCGCACCGGCATCGACCTCAGGTGTTTTCTCTTCGCTTTCGCTGACCGACAGAACCGAACCGGTGATGTCATTGGGGCGATAGGTGGTGCAGCCCTTACAGCCGGTCTCATAGGCCTCCATATAGACCTCTTTGAACTCTTCAAAGCTGATGTCTTCGGGGCAGTTGATGGTCTTGGAGATGGAGCTGTCGACCCATTTCTGCGCCGCAGCCTGCATTTTGACGTGGGCCAGAGGCGCCAGCGTCTGGGCGTTGGTGAAATGGCTGGGCAGTTCGGCATCTTCGCCAAACTTGTCGCGGTACATTTTTACCGCGTAGTCCACCACTTCCTCTTCGGTGCGCGATCCGTCTTTCTGCAGCACCTTGCGGGTGTAGCTGTAGGCAAAGACCGGCTCGATCCCCGAGGACACATTGCCCGCGTAGAGCGAGATGGTGCCGGTGGGCGCGATGGAGGTCAGCAGCGCGTTACGGATGCCATGTTCGGCAATCGCGTCACGCACATCATCATCCATCATCTGCATGGTGCCGGAGGCCAGGAATTTGTCCTTGTCAAACAGCGGGAAGGCACCCTTTTCCTTGGCCAGTTCCACCGAAGCCAGATAGGAGGCACGCGCGATCTGGCGCAGCCATTCCTCACATTGGGCGGCGGCCTCATCGGTGCCGTATTCCAGACCGACCATCAAGAGCGCATCGGCCAGACCGGTGACACCCAGACCAATGCGGCGCTTGTTCTGCGCTTCCTGAGCCTGCTCGTGCAGCGGGAACTGGGACACGTCCACAACGTTGTCCATCATCCGCACGGCGGTCTGCACCAGCTCATCCATCTGCGTCAGATCCAGCGCCGCGTTCTTTTCAAACGGATTGGCCACCAGACGCGCCAGGTTGATCGACCCCAGAAGGCAGGCGCCATAGGGCGGCAGCGGCTGTTCGCCACAGGGGTTGGTCGCCGCAATGGTTTCCACGTAGCTGAGGTTGTTGGCCTTGTTGATCCGGTCGATGAAGATCACGCCCGGTTCTGCAAAATCATAGGTCGACTGCATGATCTTGTTCCACAGATCACGCGCCTGAACCGTGTGATAGACCTTGCCGCCGTATTTCAGCTCCCACGGGCCGTCTGCCTTCACCGCTTCCATAAAGTCATCGGTGACCAGAACCGACAGATTGAACATCCGCAGACGGGCGCTGTCAGATTTGGCGGTGATGAAATCCTCAACATCCGGGTGATCACAGCGCATGGTGGCCATCATCGCGCCGCGGCGCGAGCCCGCCGACATGATGGTGCGGCACATGGCATCCCAGACATCCATGAAGGACAGCGGGCCGGAGGCGTCAGCGGCAACGCCTGCCACGGGGGCGCCTTTGGGGCGGATGGTCGAGAAGTCATAGCCGATGCCACCACCCTGCTGCATGGTCAACGCGGCCTCTTTCAGCATGTCGAAAATGCCCGACATGCTGTCAGGGATGGTGCCCATAACAAAACAGTTGAACAGGGTCACGCTGCGGCCGGTGCCAGCACCAGCGGTGATGCGGCCTGCGGGCAGATATTTGAAATCTTCCAGCGCGCTGTAAAACTTATCTTCCCAGATCTCAGGTTTCTTTTCCGCCTGCGCCAATGCGCGCGCGATGCGCCGCCAGCTGTCTTCCACGCTCCGGTCGATCGGGGTGCCGTCCTGTTCTTTAAGACGGTATTTCATATCCCAAATCTGCTCGGAAATGGGCGCGGCGAAACGAGTCATAGGCTGCTGTCCTGTTTGTACGAGTATGGCGCAACTGCGCGTTGCAATCGGAAATGTCCCCAGACCCCGGCACAAAGATCACGCGTGACAGGGGCCTCTAAAACTAGTGTGAAGCCCCATTGCGGTCAACGGCATTTTATGAGCAAAAACACTTGATCTGGCGTCTGGCCGGGTTATCTTCCACAACCTGTTGGGGGTAAGTCATGTATAACTTCACAAATCTCATCAAGCTCAGCGTCGGCACCGAGAGTGTCGACGGGCTGGCTGAATGGCAAAAAATCCCGCAGGTTCAAACCCCTGACGGATTGCCGCGGCATGTCACACGGATGTGGCCGAAGCGGGAAAAAGAGATCCTGGCAGGCGGGTCGATTTATTGGGTCATCAAAGGTGTGATTCAGGCCCGCCAGCGGATTGTGCGGCTGGATGAGGTGACCGGTCAGGACGGGATCCGCCGCTGCGCGATTGTTCTGGACCCCGAGCTCTTCCGTACCGCCCCTGCCCCACGCCGCCCCTTCCAGGGATGGCGCTATCTTAAACCCGACGACAGCCCCCCCGACATGTCCGCGCAGCGCAGCAGCGACGACACCCTGCCCAGCGAGCTGTCCGCCGCCTTGGCAGAGATCGGGGTGCTTTAGGGCGGCAGACGGCTTTCCAATCCGTTCATCACACAAGTCATGAAAAAACCGGCCCCGAGGGAGGCCGGTTTCCTTGTTCAAGAGGGGTCTGGCGACTTAGACCGGGCCCATCAGGAACGCATAATCTTTGATGAACTTACTGTAAGCACCGCGCGAGCCGCCGGCAACATCAGCGGCAGTGCCATCTGCCGGGGAAACAGATTTAGACTTGCCGCCCAGCGGGATCGAGAACCCAAGAGTTGCGGTATCTACTTCGAATACGTCCTGTTTCAAACGGGCCACTTCCAAAGCGATGCTCATACCGTTGTTCAGCGTGTAGGAACCGCCAAGGCTCACAGCGGTCAGGTCATCATCAAAGGCGCCGCTGAGGCGCTGAACCGAACCGAAAACACCAAAAGTTTCGCTAAGCTTATGGCTAACCGACAGGCCAAGATAATCAACGTCTTCATCAAAGTCGTCGAAGGTCGTGCGCGCAATCTCTGCCGCAAAATCGGTGTTGCCGCCCAGCGAATAGGTGCCGCGCAAACCAAACTGATTGATGTCCTCGCCAAATGGCACTTCCATGGTGCCAAAGTAGGCCTCACCTGCGAACTTGCCCACATCGTAGCCAGCAAACACACCGCGCGAAGTTACATCGACGCCAAAGGAAAAGCTCTCAGCAAAGATACCGGCGTTGAAACCGTTGCCAAAGGCATAACCCAAATCAATGTTGGCTTCGTTCAGATCCAGATCGTTACCATCAAGCGTATAGCGCTTGGTGCCAGCCGAAAGGTCAAGCAGGAGGCCGGTTTCACCACCATAAGAGAGATTAGCCTTCAATGAGGGTGAAGTGACATTATCATCGTATACATTCGAATCAAAAACCGAGTATCCCAAATCAATCGACCCGGATACTTCTGCCATTGCCATGCCCGGCAGCGCAACGGCGGCAGCAAGCGCTACAAAGCTGTACTTGTTCATTTTATATTCCCACAGTTAATTGCATTCGCCAATTAACCTGAGAGTGAACCACCCGCAATCCATGCAGCTCTGCACTGCAGAACCTGTGTTAGACTCGGCACAGGTAGATTTACGGTGCTGCAGTGTTTGGCAGGCTCCCAAGAAAAAACCGGCCCCGAGGGAGCCGGTTTTCTCTTTTGCATTTCGCTGGATCTTAGAAAAAGACCAACCCTGAGGACAGGAAGCGCTGGTAGGTGCTGCGCATGCTGCCATCGAGCGCGCTGGCGCCCGAATTGAGCGGCAGGGCTTTGCGGCCATCGCCACCCAGCGGCATCGTCAAGCCAAGGCGAACACTGTTGATATCGGCATCACCACCGCCACCGGTGTCCAGATTAACCCGCGCAAGCTCAAGCGACAGCAGCGCACCAAAGCTGGACAGGGCAGCCAGGCGATAGTCCATACCGATGCTAAGTTCGGTCGTATTGAAATCGCCACCGCCAACGGCCGAACCGCGGCGGATCGCGCCAAACACACCAAACTGATCGTTGATCGAATGGTTTACGCCCACACCGAACAGGTTAAACCCGTCGCCATCATCGCGCACCGTTCCGATTTCACCCAGAATCTGTGTCTGGTCAGAGACGTTATAGCGACCAAAGAGGCTGAACTCATTGGCGGTGATGCCGTCAACGTCAACTTGGCCCAAGGCAAGTTCACCTTCGAAAGCGCCGGCGCCATAGCCAAACAACAGACCATAGGCTTTAAAGTCCTGGCTCGAACCGCCTAGGTCAAAATTGGAATAGCCATAATAGGCACCGACATCAAAGCCGTTGCTCAGGCCGTACAGCGCTTCAACATTCAGGTTGGTGCTGTCCAGCTCACCGCCACCATCGACATCCAGCCGACGGAAGCCGCCGCTCGCGCCAAAGGACAGGTTACCGGTTCCGGCATAGTTGAAGTCGAAGTCCAGGGAATACTCGTTGATCTCTCCGGATGCACCATCAACGGTCGAACGGCCAAGGCCCACCGTTGCAGCGCCACTGATTTCAGCGGCAGCAATAGAAGGCGCGGAGAGCAGCGCCAAAACTGCCAAGGAGGAGGCATATTTCATGATTAATACTCGCGTTGTAGAAATGATGGCCACAAAATGCGCAACAGACGCCAAGTCAGCAAGTAAAACCATCGTTAAGAACGGTGAACTGAGCTTCAAGAGTCACAGTTCACCGTCGAAATTCCCGCAATGGGATCCCTAACGGCCCTCAATCAACCCTAGATGAGACCCAGCGTCCGGCTCATCTCCTTGATCACCGCGCGCTCTGAGTCGTTTGCTGCCGCCATACGCGAGCGGAACAGGGTCGCTTGCGACTTTAGGATGGTGGCATCCGACAGGATCTTCAGGTGATTAGCCCGCAGCGTGTCGCCGGTTGAGGTGATGTCCGCCACGGCCTCGGCCGTTTCGTTTTTCACCGTGCCTTCAGTGGCGCCCTGACTGTCAACCAGCTGATAATCCGCTACCCCGTGATCGCGCAGGAATTCGCGGACCAGACGGTGATACTTGGTGGCAATACGCAGGCGGAACTTATGGGTCTGGCGGAAGGCCGCAGCCGCCGCATCCAGATCATCCAGACTGTTCACATCAACCCAGGCATTGGGCACAGCCAGGATCAGATCGGCATGACCAAATCCCAGTTCCGCCAGCGGTTCCACCCGCTGTTCCCACTGGCCCAGCTTTTCCCGCACCAGATCGGTACCGGTGACGCCCAGATGAATACGCCCAGCAGCCAGTTCCCGCGGGATTTCCCCGGCGGAGAGCAGCACCAGCTCAACCCCTGCAATGCCTTCTACCTTGCCGGCATATTCCCGGTCTGAGCCGCTGCGCGACAGGGAAATGCCGCGTTCGCCGAACCAGTCAAAGGTCTTTTCCATCAAACGCCCTTTGGAGGGCACGCCCAGCTTCACGTTCATTGGTCCGCCTCCAGCGCAATCAACAGATCCGGACGGATCACGCCGCCGACCGCAGGGATATCGCGCCCCTGCCCCAGCACACGACAGAGCGCATCATAGCGCCCCCCGGTCGCCACAGCGGGCAGATCAGGGCGGCTGGCGGCGTGGAAGCCGAAGACAAACCCGTCATAATACTCCATCGAGGTGCGGCCATAGCTGGCCTCAAAATCCAGCGCCTCAACATCAACGCCACGTTTTTCCAACGCCTTCATCCGGCGCGCCAGACGCTCAACTGAGGCGCCGATCGCCGGCATATCCACCGCAATATCGCGCAGCTGTTCCAGGGCGTTGGGCAGGTTTTCCCGCACGCCTAGGATGGCGTCGATCAGTGCCACATCACGTTCAGCCAGCGGTTCGGCCGCTGCGTCTTCGCGCAGGGCGGCAATGCGGGCCTCCACCTCACGGCGGGAGCGCAGGCCGATGTCGGGTCCTGCCGCGGCAAAGGGATCTTCGGCTGCCAGCAGCGCCGCGCGGGCCGCGGGCACGTCCACCCGGCCGGCATAACGGTCCAACAGCGCGCGGAACCGGCGGGGGCGCCAGATGTGGCGGCGCAGGGCGGCTTTGCGACGCTCGGTGGTCTGCAGCCCCTCGATTGCAGCGCGCAGCAGGCCGATGTCACCACAGGCGGCGCGCAGCGGCTGCTTGCCCAGCGCATCACGGATGATCGCAAAGACCTCCGCATCCGCTTCAACCGGGTTTTCGCGGTCAAAAACCTCATAGCCGACCTGCGTGTATTCATTGGCGCGGTCAGGATCATCTTCCTGACGGCGGAACACTTCGCCCGCGTAGGTGTAGCGTGCGGGTTCGGCCCCATGCGCCATATGCATCTGCACCACCGGCACAGTGAAGTCCGGACGCAGCATCTGTTCGCCGCGCAAGGCGTCCGAGGTGACATAGGCGCGGCCGCGAATATCCTCACCGTAAAGGTCCAACAGGACCTCAGCCGGTTGCAGGATATCCGTTTCCACCAACTGGGCGCCGGCGGCCTCAAACGAGGCGCGCAGGGCCGCCGCGCGGGCGCGGATCTCAATCCGGTCAGGCATCGCTGTCATCCTGTTGAGACGCAAGGATCTCACGCACCTTGGTCACCAGTTCAATGCGGGCCACTTCAAACTGGCTGGGGCGTTCTTTCCACTCTTCCAGGGTGGCGCTTTCGGCGATTTTGGCGCCAAGGATCAGGTCCTTGATCTGCACCACGCCTTTTTCCTTTTCATCGCCACCTTCGATGATCGCGATGGGGGAATTGCGCTTGTCCGCATATTTCAGCTGATTGCCGAAGTTCTTGGGATTGCCCAGATAGACCTCTGCCCGGATACCGGCCTGACGCAGCTCAGCCACCATAGCCTGATAATCGGCCATACGGGCCTTATCCATCACGGTCACAACCACCGGACCGGTGGGCGTGCCGCCCATGCGGCCCTTTTCACGCAGCGCTGCCAACAGCCGATCTACACCGATCGAGAGGCCAACCGCCGGCACTTCCTGGCCGGTGAAACGTTTGACCAGACCGTCGTAACGACCGCCGCCCGCAACCGAGCCGAACTGCCGCTTACGACCTTTTTCGTCAAAGATTTCAAAGGTCAGCTCGGCCTCAAACACCGGACCGGTGTAATAGCCCAGCCCGCGCACGATCGACGGATCAATCAGGATGCGGTCATCACCGTAACCCGCGGCGGCAAAAAGTGCGCCCATCTGTTCCAGCTCAGCGATCCCGTCCTGGCCAACCTTGCTGTCGCCCACGGCGGCACGCAGGTTTTCCATCGTACCCGCCACATCGTCAGCCTTGGAGGTCAGGAAGGCGATCACAGGATCGGCCTGTTCTTCGGCCAGACCAACACCATCGATATAGGCGCCGGAGGCATCCAGACGCCCCTTGCCCAGCAGCTGACGCACGCCATCCGCGCCGACCTTGTCAAACTTGTCGATGGTGCGCAGCACGTCGTCACGCTTGGGATCCGCTTCGGCAAGGCCCATGGCCTCCAACACGCCGTTGAGAACCTTGCGGTTGTTGACGCGCACCAGATAGTCGCCGCGCGGGATGCCCACGGCTCCCAGCGTGTCGGCCAGCATCATGCAGATCTCAGCGTCAGCCGCCATCGAGTTGGTGCCAACGGTATCGGCATCACACTGGTAAAACTGGCGATAGCGCCCCGGTCCCGGCTTTTCATTGCGCCAGACTGGCCCCATCGCGTAGCGGCGATAGGGGTTCGGCAGATCGTTGCGGTGCTGCGCATAAACCCGGGCCAATGGCGCGGTCAGATCATAACGCAGAGCCATCCAATCGCCCTTGTCGTTTTCATCTGCCTCTTGCCAGGCAAAGACGCCTTCGTTCGGGCGATCCACGTCGGGCAGGAACTTGCCCAGCGCCTCAACGGTTTCCACGGCCGCAGATTCCAGCGCGTCAAAGCCATAATGATGATAGACCCCGGCGATCTTCTGCAGCATCTCGCTGCGCTCGGTCACCTCGGTGCCGAAATAATCGCGGAAGCCCTTCGGCGTGACGGCCTTGGGGCGGGGGGCTTTCTTCTGCTTGGCCATTGCTTTGTCCTTGCGGCTAATATCGCGCCCGCGTCTATCGGATGCCGCCCTTAGGGGCAAGCTTTGCAAGGGCAATCCAGCGACTTTGCGCCGCGAAAGCGTTATTTTGGCCGGGGTGTTACAGTGCTGTTACGCCCCGGGCGCAACCGCCGCAGAAAACCGGGCCCGATAGACCGAAGGCGCCAGCCCTGAGATGCGGCGAAAATCACGGCGAAACGTCTCAGGCGAGCCAAAACCGCAGGCCACGCCAATGTCATCCAACCGCAGATCGCTCCGCTCCAACAGGTCCGATGCCCGCGCCACCCGGGCGCGCCGCAGCCAGGCCTTGGGTGTCTCACCGGTTGCCTCCTCCATCCGGCGCGCAAGGGTGCGTTGCGACATGCCCGCCGCAGAGGCCATGCGGGACAGCGGCCAGTCTTCATCCAGCGCGGCCCGCATCTGATCCAGCAAGGGGGCGATCCCACCGGTCCGCGCCATGGGTTCCGGCATCGGCACAAACTGGCGTTGCCCGCCATCCCGCCGCGCTGGCAGGCACAGGCGTTTGGCCACCTGATTTGCCCGTTCCGCGCCGTAGTCCTGACGGATGATATGCAGCCCCATATCCAACCCGGCGGCAGACCCGGCAGAGGTCAAGATCGTGCCATCCTCCACAAACAAAACATCTGGATCCACCGTAACATCCGGGAACCGATCCGCCAGAATATCCGCATAACGCCAATGGGTTGTAGCGCGCCGCCCGGACAGAAGGCCAATCTGCGCCAGCACAAACACCCCCGAACAAATCGTCGCCAACTGGGCCCCGCGGTCATGAGCTGCACGCAGCGCATCGCGCAACGGTGCGGGCACCTGTTCCGCCGCGCCGCGCCAGCCGGGCAGCAGGATCAGGTCCGCCGTGGCCAGCCGCTCAACACCGCCGTCTGTGGCGATCTGAATGCCCCCAGTCGCCCGCATCGGCCCGCCGTCGGCGGCGATCACCTCGGTCCGATACCAGTTGGAAAATTCAGGACGCGGCAGGCTGAACAGCTCCACCGCGATGCCAAATTCAAAGGTGCACAGCCCGTCATAGGCGACGATACACACATGGGGGGATTTCTGCGTCATCGGGACTCTTTGGCAAATATTGACCGCATGTGGTCATTTTTGCCCATCACACATTGGCGGCGCAAGGGGCATTTTGGCGGGGTCACCCCGGTTCACACAGATCAGAAGGAAACAGATCATGCCAAGCCCCGTTGCCGCCGTTGCCGCCGTTGCCGCCGCCCCCGCCCATATCGCGCTGGCCCATTTTGAGGCCCGCCTGAGTTTTGAGGCCGATTGCTGGGACACGCACGCGGCGCTCGCCAATGGCGCCACGGATTTTGTGCTGCTCGACGTACGCGGCCCGGACCTCTACGCCGCGGGCCATGTGCCTGGCGCCATCAACCTGCCACATGGCAAAATCACCGCCCGCAAGATGGCGGAATGGCCAGATGGCACCCTGTTTGTCACCTATTGCGCCGGCCCGCATTGTAATGGCGCTAACAAGGCGGCCGTACGTTTGGCCCGTCTGGGCCTGCCGGTGAAGGAAATGCTCGGTGGCATCACCGGCTGGTTGGATGAGGGCTTCGCCCTCGCCCCGGGCACCGAACCCGGCGATGTGCGTGACATCGAAGGTTAACCCCACGCTGGTGGGGATTTCAAATCCCCGCCCGCCATGCTATGCGCGCCCATCCAATGATGAGGTCCGCCATGCAGGAAATGGAAGAACAACTTGCCCACCTGAACCGCACGGTTGAGGATCTCTCAGATGTGGTGGCGGCGCAGACCAAGGAAATCGATCTGCTGACCCGGCGCGTGGCCCTACTGATGCAGCGCGAAGCTGAACGCGAGGCAGATGGGGGCAGCCATATCTACGGTGGCCCGGAAACGCCGCCGCATTACTGATCCCACCGATCAGCTGTCGCCGGATTTACGGTCACTGGCCATCAACTGGCCGTCATGCAGCAAAAGGTTGGCCCAATCCTGCGCGCTGACCTCGGTGCTATAAAGGCTGAGGAACACGGTGTTGGGCGTCAGCAGCGGCAGTTTATCACCGCAGGGTTTCTTGGCCCCCACCTTACAGACGCTGCGCTTAACCTTTTCGTAAGCTTTATCGGTATCGCTATAGGGATGCAGCTCGGCAGGCAGCCCGTAGCGGATCTGTTCGTGCATCTCGACCGAGCCGAACACCACCACCGTTGCCCGTACCTGACGCAGGCAGCCATCCGCGAAACCTTTGATGTAAAAGGCGCGCGCCTCCTCAGATCCGGGGGCGCTGTCATAAAGCCAATAGACCGGTTTCTTTTCCGGATATTGCGCGACCAGCTTGCCGATCTTTTTCTTGGGATAGTCACACAAGGGTGCCGCGCTGCCGAAACCCACGCGGGTGCCAAAGGCAATACCTTTGGGCGCAGGCGCGTCTTTGGGTTTGCTGCGGAATAGGCTGAAAAGACCCGGCGCATTTTTCTCCGTCGCGGGCCCTGTGGGCGTCAGACTGGCGGTCTGGACCGTCGCCTCGGTTGCCTCATCCGCTTTGGCGTCTTTCGCCTCAGGCAGGGTGTCCAGATCCGGCTTGTCCTCCAGCGGCGCGTCTTTCTGTCGGCGCAGCCAGGACAACACGCCCTTGGTTTCAGTATCGGTGGTCTCTTCCGCTTTGGTCTGAACCGGTGCCGCCGGATCGGTCAGATCGGTCACCACCGCAGGTGTTTCCAGCGCCGCGACCTCAACAGCTTCCTGCTCAGCCGGCTTGCGTTTCAGGAAACCAAACAACGGCTTACGCGGCTCGGCCTCTACTGCTGCGGTGTCTTCAGTGCTAGCCTCGACAGAGGTTTCAGCGTTTGCCACATCCGTCACCGGCGCCTTTTCCGGTTTAGATGTCGGCTTCGGTTTCAGGAAACCAAACAGGGGTTTGCGTTTCGGTTCAGGCGCTGCAAGTTCTGCGTTATCCTCAGCGCCTTCACGGGCAATCAGCCCAGCCAGCAGCGGGTTTTCGCCCTCCAGTTCCGCCGCATCCGGAAGTGCTGCAACCCCATTGCCAGACGCTTCGGAGATTGGCACATCAGAGAGCCGCTCAACCCTGTCCAGCGGGCTGAAACAGGCCGCCAAAGACAGGCACAGCACAGATGCTGACGTTGCCCGCAGGCAGGTCTGAAAGCGCTTCGGCATAGGCTGGTCTGTCCCCGTCCCTTTGATCCCCGCGCAACCCTACACCAGTGATTCGCACGAATCAAATGTTGCGAATCATTGGTGTTTTTTGGGGGCGTGGGACCTCAGATCTCCTCGACCTCCAACACGCCATTGATCGATTTGATCGCGCCTTTGATCTGCGGGTTCACCGGGAATACCTGTTCGGTGTCGATGTCCACCTCACCCGGCAATTCCGGGTTCATCAGGCAGAACCGCACCGGCCCCCGCCCTGCCCCGCGCGCGCTTTCTTTGGCGCCTTCGAGGATGGAGGCAACTGAGGGGATCGCCACGGCATCGTCGACAAAAATCCTGAGCCCCATATTGCCCGCATCGGCGACGAAGTCGTCCAGGTTCATGACCGAACGGCCCATCGGGTCAAACTGACCTTCGTTAAACCGCGCCTCCAGCGTCATGACCACATGGTTGGTCTGATCAAACACCGCCCGCACCTTGTCGAAGTCTTCGGGGAACATCACCATGCCCGCGACCTGCCCCGTCGGGTCCGAAATATTCATTCGGAAGAACCGGGTGCCGCGGCCGGATTTGCGTTCCTGCAGCCCCGACACCAGCACGCCCACGCGCGCCACGGCAGCCCCTTCTGCTTCGGCCTTGAGCTTCAGCCCCTCAAGCGTCAGCAGTTTTTTCCGTTTCAACGCAGGCAGATAGTCATCCAGCGGGTGACCGGTCAGGTAGAAGCCAACGGCCTTATGTTCCTCGGCCAGACGATCCGCGGCGGGCCAGTCAGCCACTTTGGACAGGCGCGGTTCCGGCAGATCCTCCCCCGCTTCGCCAAAGAGCGACACCTGATTGGATTCCCGCTGTTCGTGTATCGCTGCTGAGTAGCTGACCAGACCTTCAAGGCTGTCAAACACCCGGCGACGGTTGGGATCGATATTGTCAAAGGCCCCGGCGCGCGCCAGCATTTCCAGCGGCCGCTTGCCGACCCGTTTCAGATCCACACGACGGGCAAAATCGAAGAGAGTCACAAAGGGTTTATCGCCCTGATCGGTGTTGAGGCGGGCGTCAGAAATCAGCTTCACCGCTTCGATCCCGACGTTTTTCAGCGCGCCCATACCGTAGATCAACTCGCCCTCAACCACATCGAATGTCGGCAGTGAGCGGTTTACGCAGGGCGGCACAATGGTGATCTCAAGCCCGCGACGCACCTCTTCGGCGTAGATTTCCAGCTTGTCGGTCAGGTGGATATCGCAGTTCATGACGCCCGCCATGAACTCCGCCGGGTGGTTCGCCTTCAGCCAGCCGGTCTGATAGCTGACCACCGCATAGGCCGCGGCGTGTGATTTGTTGAAACCGTAGTTCGCAAATTTCTCCAGCAGGTCAAAGACTTCGCTGGCTTTTTTCTTCGGCACACCGTTTTCGGCGGCGCCTTTTTCGAACTTCGGACGCTCCGCGTCCATCGCCTCTTTGATCTTTTTACCCATCGCCCGGCGCAACAGGTCCGCGCCGCCAAGGCTGTAGCCCGCCATAACCTGAGCGATCTGCATAACCTGTTCCTGATACACGATGATGCCCTGGGTCTCCTCAAGGATGTGATCGATCAGCGGATGCACCGATTCCAGATCCTGCTGGCCATTCTTCACCTTGCAATAGGTGGGAATGTTTTCCATCGGGCCCGGACGATACAGCGCCACAAGGGCAACGATGTCTTCGATGCAGTTCGGCTTCATCTGCTGCAGCGCACTCATCATGCCGCCGGATTCCACCTGGAACACCGCCACGGTTTTGGCGCTGGAGTAGAGTTTATAGGTCGCCTCATCATCCAGAGGGATATGGCCGATGTCGTCCACCGCCCCCTCTTTGGGTTCATAAAGCTCGGTCCCATCCGGGCCGATGTGCAGATGGCGGCCGTTTTTCTTGATCAGATCCACCGCGTTTTGAATGACGGTCAGGGTCTTCAGACCCAGAAAGTCAAACTTCACCAGACCTGCCTGTTCCACCCATTTCATGTTGAACTGGGTTGCCGGCATGTCCGAGCGCGGATCCTGATAAAGCGGCACCAGACGGTCCAGAGGGCGATCCCCGATCACCACACCCGCCGCGTGGGTGGAGGCGTTTCTGAGCAGCCCCTCAACCTGCATGCCGTAGTTCAGCAGGCGGTCCACAACCTCTTCGTTGCGGGCCTCTTCGCGCAGGCGCGGTTCCTCTTTAAGACTGTCGGCAATCGACAGCGGCTTCACCCCTTCAACGGGGATCAGTTTTGACAGGCGATCAACCTGACCATAGGGCATTTGCAGCACCCGGCCGATATCGCGCACGGCTGCCTTGGACAGCAGCGCACCAAAGGTGATGATCTGGCCAACCTTGTCACGGCCGTATTTTTCCTGAACGTATTTGATCACCTCCTCACGCCGGTCCATGCAGAAATCGATATCGAAGTCCGGCATGGATACACGTTCGGGGTTAAGAAAACGTTCAAACAGCAGACTGTAGCGCAGCGGGTCCAAATCGGTGATGGTCAGTGCATAGGCCACCAGCGAACCCGCACCCGAGCCACGCCCCGGACCCACCGGGATGCCGTGGTCCTTGCCCCATTGGATGAAGTCGGCAACGATCAGGAAGTAGCCGGGGAAGCCCATGCCCTCAATGATGCCAAGTTCGAAATCCAGACGTTCCTGATATTCTTCAAGGGTTGCGGCGTGGGGGATTACCTTTAGCCGCGCCTGCAGACCTTCGTTGGCCTGACGGCGCAGTTCGGCCACCTCATCATCGGCAAATTTCGGCAGGATCGGATCGCGCCGATAGGTGCCAAAGGCGCAGCGGCGGGCGATTTCAACTGTATTTTCAATCGCTTCTGGCAGATCCGCAAACAGCGTGATCATCTCTTCCTGCGATTTGAAGTAATGCTGCGGGGTCAGGCGGCGGCGCGGTTCGGCCTGATCGACATAGGTGCCTTCCGAAATACAGATCAGCGCATCATGCGCCTCATACATGTCCGTATTCGGGAAGTAGACATCGTTGGTTGCCACAAGCGGCAGGCCCATATCATAGGCCATTTCCACGAAGTGACGTTCGCACAGACGTTCCTCAGCCGGCAGCCCGTCTTCGCCGGGGTGGCGCTGCAATTCTACATAAATCCGCTGCGGATAGATCGCCGCCAGCTGGCGCAACAGCGCCTCAGCCCGATCACGGAACCCCTGCTGCAACAGCTGGCCCAGCGGGCCACCAGCGGCCCCGGTCAGGCAGATCAGCCCTTCGGAGAACTCTTCCAACTCCTCGATTGAGACCTGCGGGATCTGTCCGCCGTTGTCGACATAAAGGCAGGAGGACAGGCGCATCAGGTTTTCATAGCCCGCCTCGGTCTGTGACAGCAGAACAATCGGCGCAGGCGCAATCGGGGCCTCGCCCGGGGCTGCCTTGGCATAGGTCACATCGACCTGACAGCCCACAATAGGCTGCACCCCAGCCCCTTGGGCGGACACTGAAAACTCCAGCGCGGCAAACAGCGAATTGGTGTCGGTTACCGCAACGGCCGGCATGCCCATATCGGCGCAGAGCCCGGGCAGTTTTTTCAGCCGCACCGCCCCTTCCAGGAGCGAATATTCGGTATGGGTTCTCAGGTGAATGAATCGAGGCGCGTCAGTCATGCAGACCATTCTATGCCACACCCCCAGAGGGGAAAAGTGGCGAATGGGTGCCACGGCACGCTTCTTGCGTTATTCTGGGGCTAACCGATTGTTCTGAAAGGAGACGCATGCATCTTCCTTATGACCCCAAGACCGATCTGGAAATTGACCGCGTGATCATGGCGGCGCCCTCGGCAATCTGGCGTTGCTGGACGGAACCGGAGCTGCTGAAACAATGGTTCTGCCCCAAGCCCGTTGAGATGGAAGAGGTTCGGCTGGACCCGCGTCCGGGCGGGGCATTTTATGCCAGAATGAGAACCCCTTCTGGCAAGATTGTAGAGACCGATGGTTGCATCCTTGTGTTCAGACCCGACAATATGTTGGTCTTTACCGATGCGCTGGCGCCTGGATTTCACCCCCGGAAACGCAGTTTTTTGACCACCGTTGTACTGTTCAGCCCCGAAGTGCTGGGCACACGCTACATCATCCGCGCGCTTCATGCGGATGAGGAAGCCAACAAAGCCCATGAAAACATGGGATTTCATCAGGGTTGGGGCCAGTCCACAGACCAGTTGGAAGACCTGGCAAAATCGCTGCGTTAGCCCCGGATGTGAGCGCCAACAGCTTCGATTATTGCGCCCAAATTTTGTGCACAGCAACATTCTTAGCCGCAGTGCAGCGATGAATTTTCTTGAATTCGCGTTGGAATCTCGCTCTGCTAATCTGGCAAGCAAGGACGCCCGCACGTTTTCTACGCCGCATCGAAGACGCGCCTCTGGGGATGGACACTTGGTAAGGCGGCAGGTTTTAGCACATGACTGTTCCCTTTCTTCGGACCGGAGAGAGCGAGGAACTGCGCGGCGCGGCCCTGCATTTGCAGCGGCACGTCTACCTGCCACGGATCGCATGTTTCGCGCATTCTCTGCCCAATTCCGCCCCACTCCGTTCTGTGACGCGGCAACACAGGCCTGCATTTCGCACAAAAAAACCGCAAAAGACCGGTCTCAACCGGCCTGACGCTGCGCCTTGGGCCATTGCTGTTTGCATGGCCCAGACGCTAGTAAGTGCAAAAGCGGAACCGATCCAACGAAAGGAAGACTTCGCGTGACAGGGACGCTCCTTACACTCAACGGCCTCACCAAGGCCTATCCGGGCGTTGTGGCCAACAACAACGTTTCGTTCGCAATCGGCGAGGGCGAGGTCCACGCCCTGCTGGGGGAAAATGGCGCGGGTAAATCGACGCTGGTGAAGATGATCTACGGTCTGGTCAAGCCTGACAGTGGTCAGATGACCATGCGCGGTCAGGACTATGCGCCGGTGAAACCTTCGGCGGCACGACAGGCCGGTGTGGCGATGGTGTTCCAGCACTTTTCGCTGTTTGACGCGCTGAACGTGGCCGAAAATATTGCTCTTGGCATGGAAAACCCACCCAAGATGGGCGATCTGGCCAGCCAGATCAAAGAGGTCTCGGAAACCTATGGCCTGCCGCTGGATCCCTACCGCACCGTGGGCGACCTCTCCGCCGGGGAACGTCAACGAGTCGAAATCATCCGCTGCCTGCTGCAGGATCCGAAACTGTTGATCATGGATGAGCCGACCTCGGTTCTGACCCCGCAGGAGGTCGACATCCTGTTTGAAACCCTGCGCAAACTGTCCGCCGAAGGCACCGCGATCCTCTATATCAGCCACAAGCTGGAAGAGATCCGCGCCCTCTGTGACAACGCCACCATCCTGCGTCTCGGCGAAGTGGTGGGGGACTGTGTACCGCGCGAAACCACAGCCCGCGACATGGCAGAGATGATGGTGGGGTCCAAACTGCATGTGCCGGAACGCGCAGGCGGTGACATCGGGCCGGTGTTGTTGGAGCTTAACGATCTGACGGTGGCCTCCCCGGCGGAATTTGGCACCTCGCTGAAAGGCATCAGCATGCAGGTGCGCTCGGGCGAGATCCTTGGCATTGGCGGCGTGGCTGGTAACGGTCAGGATGAGCTGCTGGGCGCGCTGTCTGGCGAATTGCCCACCAGCCCCGGCACCATCGTTCTGGAAGGCCAGGAGGTCGGCAATCTGGGCCCTGTGGCGCGCCGCAAACTGGGGCTGCTGACCGCGCCTGAGGAACGGCTGGGCCATGCCGCGGCCCCGGATATGAGCCTGATTGAAAACGCCGTCCTGACCGGATCCGTCCGCGAAGGGTTGGAAAACAAGGGCTTCCTGAAATGGGGCAAGGCGCGCAGCTTTGCCGAGACCATTATTGAGAAGTTTGACGTCCGCACCCCCGGCCCCGGCAACGCCGCCCGGTCGCTGTCCGGCGGCAACCTGCAGAAGTTTGTGATTGGCCGTGAGGTTCTGCAACGCCCCGACGTGCTGGTGGTGAACCAGCCAACATGGGGTGTGGATGCCGCAGCCGCAGCAGATATCCGTCAGTCCCTGCTGGATCTGGCCGCCGCCGGCGCTGCGGTGATCTGCATCAGCCAGGATCTGGATGAGCTGATGGAAATCTCAGACCATTTTGCCGCGCTGAACGAAGGGCGCCTGTCGGACATCCGCCCCGCCAAGGGCCTGACCGTGGATGAGATTGGCCTGATGATGGGTGGTGCCCATGGGATGGAGGTGGCGCATGTCTGATCTGCCCCGCATCGAGTATTTGAAGAACATTGAAAAGGAGGGGATGGCGTGATCAAGCTGGAGAAACGTCCCCAGCCGTCGCAGGCCTGGACCTATCTGACGCCGCTACTGGCGGTTGTGCTGACCATGGTGGTTGGCGGCGCATTGTTTGCCTGGCTGGGCAAAGACCCGCTGGTGGCAATCAAGACCATCTTCTGGGAACCGCTGTTTTCCGAATTTGCCTTCTACTACCGGCCGCAGCTTCTGGTGAAAGGTGCGCCGCTGGTGCTGATCGCCATCGGCCTGTCGCTGGGCTTCCGCGCTGGTATCTGGAACATCGGCGCTGAAGGGCAATATATCATGGGCGCCATCGTCGGCGCTGGTGTTGGCCTGGCCTTCTACCCGATGGAAGCCTTCTACATCTTCCCGCTTATGGTCATCGCAGGCGCCTTTGGCGGCTGGATCTGGGCGATGATCCCGGCGTTTTTGAAGGTGCGTTTTGGCACCAATGAGATCCTCGTCTCCTTGATGCTGGTCTATGTGGCCGAGCAGCTCTTGGCCTCCATGTCGCTGGGATTGCTGCGCAACCCCGAGGGCATGGGCTTCCCCGGCTCGCGGAACCTGCGCGATTACGCTTCGGCCCATAATGCTGAGCTGATCAGCGGCACCGGCATGCATTGGGGTGTGGTGGCGGCCCTGATCGCTGTGATCTTTGCCTATGTGCTGCTGAACCGCCACATGCTGGGCTTCCACATCCGGCTGACCGGTGAGGCCCCCCGTGCGGCGAAGTTTGCCGGTGTGAACCCCAGCCGGTTAATCCTGATCTGCCTTGGCACCTCTGGCGCGCTGGCAGGTGTTGCGGGGCTGTTTGAGGTCTCGGGCCCGGCCGGACAGGTCAGCATTGATTTCAACGTCGGCTACGGCTTTACCGCCATTATCGTCGCCTTCCTGGGCCGGTTGCATCCGGTTGGCATCCTGCTGGCCGGCGCGCTGATGGCGCTGACCTATATCGGGGGTGAGATTGCACAGTCCAAACTGGGCCTGCCTGCGGCTGCAATCCAGCTGTTCCAAGGCATGCTGTTGTTCTTCCTTTTGACCGTGGACGTTTTGACCAACTTCCGCATCCGTCTGGCAAAGCGTGAGGTGGCGTGATGGATTTTTCTTCGATTAACCCCGTCCTTTTGCTGGCCTCACTGATTGTGGCGGCAACGCCGCTGCTGCTGGCTGCCATTGGCGAATTGGTGGTGGAAAAAGCCGGTGTGTTGAACCTTGGGGTGGAAGGCATGATGATCACCGGGGCGATCTGTGGATTTGCAATTTCCGTCAACACCGGCTCCCCTGTTTTGGGGCTTATTGCAGCTGCGCTTGGCGGCGCTGCGCTGAGCCTCCTGTTTGCGCTGCTGACGCAATATGCGCTGGCCAATCAGGTGGCATCGGGTCTGGCGCTGACGCTCTTTGGTCTGGGCCTGTCGGCGCTGATCGGCCAGGGCTATCAGGGCATCAAGCCACCCAGCTTCCCGCGGTTTGATATTCCGCTGCTATCGGACATCCCCTTCATCGGGCCGGTGCTGTTCACCCAGGATTTCATCGTCTACCTGGCCTTCTTCCTGACCTTGGGTGTCTGGGCGATGCTGAAATACAGCCGCGCCGGTCTGATCCTGCGCGCGGTGGGTGAAAGCCATGATGCCGCCCACGCCTTGGGTTACAAGGTGGTGCGGATCCGCGTTATCGCGATCCTGTTTGGCGGTGCCTGTGCTGGCATGGGCGGGGCTTACATCAGCCTGATCCGCGTGCCGCAGTGGACCGAGGGCATGACCGCCGGGATCGGCTGGATTGCGCTGGCGCTGGTGGTCTTTGCCAGCTGGAAACCCTGGCGGGTTCTGCTGGGCGCCTGCCTGTTTGGCGGCATCAACGTTCTGCAGTTGAACCTGCAGGCGGCGGGTGTGGCCATTCCGGTCGAGTTCCTGGCGATGTCGCCCTATGTCATCACCATCATCGTGCTGGTGATCATGTCAGCCGACCGCAGCGGCGCCCCTGCATCCCTTGGTAAGGTTTTCCATGCGGGCAACTGACCACGGGTCTGGCACCGCGCAACAGCTGCGCATTCGCGGTCTCCTCAACGGGCGAGATGCCCGTTGGGGGGCCGCACCGATCCTGTTCCTACACGGGCTTATTCTGGCCTCGGCCTTTGCCTATGCGCTGGCGACGGTGCCCAATCTGCCCCCAGCGGCCTATCAGGTGCTTTACGCTTTTGAACGCTTCGCCGCATTTGTCTTTTTCATCGAATACGGTCTGCGCTTTTTCGCAGCACGTCACCGTCTGTCTTACGTCTTTTCCTTTTGGGGCATCATCGATCTTCTGGCCTGGCTGCCCTTCATCATCCTTGAGATGAGCGGGGCCAGCGTGCTGCGACTGTTGCGCCTGTTGCTGCTGGCGCGCATGCTGAAGCTCTTGGGCCATTCCCGCGCAATGGACCGGTTGGTTCTGGCGCTACGATCGGTTCGTCAGGAACTGACGCTGTTCTTCTGTGTCGCGGCGCTGCTGCTCTATGTTGGCTCTGTTGGGATTTACCTCTTTGAACATGAGGCCCAGCCTGAGGTGTTTTCCTCAGTTCCGGCGGCGCTTTGGTGGTCGGTTGTGACACTGACCACCGTGGGCTACGGTGATGTGGTACCCATTACGCTGGGGGGCCGCATTTTCACGTCCGGGCTGTTGCTCCTGGGGGTTGGGATCTTTGCGGTGCCGGCAGGGGTTATAACTTCAGCACTTATCAGTCGAGACATCGAAGATATTGAAGAAACTCTGGAAAAAATAGAAACCAGCGAGCAAAAGACTCGCAACCAGAAGCGCGCCGTTGCAAAAGGCGGCAAACACAAATCAAACTGAGACTTCAACAAGGAGAGCGAAGATGAAAAGAAGAACCCTGCTTGCAAGCGCAGCCCTGGCCATGGGCCTTGCCTCGGCCGGTTTCGCCGCAGACACCACCAAAGTGGGTTTTGTCTACGTCGGCCCCGTCGGTGATGGTGGTTGGACCTATGAGCACAACAAAGGCCGTCTGGCTGTTGAAGAGCACTTCGGCGACAAGGTTGAAACCGTATTTGTTGAATCGGTTCCCGAAGGCCCCGACGCTGAGCGCGTGATGACCCAGATGGCGCTGGAAGGCGCGGACCTGATCTTCACCACCTCGTTTGGCTACATGGACCAGACCATCAACGTGGCGAAGAAATTCCCGAACGTGAAGTTCGAGCACGCCACCGGCTACAAGCAAGCTGACAACGTGTCGGTCTACTCGGCCCGTTTCTACGAAGGTCGCGCCATTCAGGGTCACATCGCCGGTAAAATGACCGAGTCGAACGTGATCGGCTACATCGCCTCCTTCCCGATCCCCGAAGTTATCCGCGGCATCAACTCGGCCTATATCCACGCCAAGAAGGTGAACCCGGACGTCGAGTTCAAAATCATCTGGGCCTACACCTGGTTTGATCCGGCGAAAGAAGCCGACGCTGCCAAGGCGCTGATCGAACAGGGCGCAGACGTGATCCTGCAGCACACCGACTCCACCGCACCGCTGGCCGCCGCTCAGGAAGCCGGTGGCGTGATCGGTTTTGGTCAGGCATCGGACATGGCCGAGTATAAAGACGGCCCGCGTGTCTCCTCGATCATCGATGATTGGGCCCCCTACTACATCGCCCGTACTCAGGCTGTGATGGACGGTTCCTGGGCCAGCAAGTCGACCTGGGACGGCATCGGCGCAGGCATGGTTGGCATTGGTGAAATCACCGACAAAGTGCCTGCCGAGGTTGCCGCCGAAGCGATGGAACTGAAAGCCAAGCTGGCATCGGGCGAATACCACGCCTTCACCGGCCCGCTGAACAAGCAGGACGGTTCGGTCTGGCTGGAAGCAGGTCAAACCGCATCCGACTACGGTGATGACGGTCTGGCCGGCATGAGCTTCTACGTTGAAGGCATCACCGCCGAGATCCCGAACTAAGGTTTCGGACCTCAAGATATTGCGAAAGCCCCGGCCTTTGGTCGGGGCTTTTTCGTTGCGCGGTTAGGGGCAGCACAGCCCCAAATTAGGTGCATTGGCTGACCTGTGGTAGGCTGGGTGTATTGATTTTACCCACTCCATTTTCAGGTCACCCATTATGACACAAACGCCGGACCCCGCTGCAGCCACAGCCCCGAAAGACGACACCAAAAACACCGTGGGCGCAGGGCCTTGGGATGTTGCGCTTTACTTTGTTCAGCGCTTTCCCGCCTTTGCCTTTGCCCTGGCCGTGATTGCCGCGCTGTTTTACGGCGCCAGCTACATCATCCAACTGAACATCAGCGCCAATGAAGAACTGAAAGAGGTGCGCCAGCAGATCGCGGCGGAACGTGACAAACACCAAAAAGCACTGGCCGTCATGACCGCCGCCGCTGAGGCGCAGTTGGAAGAGGCGCGCCTAGCCCAGGAAGCCGCGCGGATCGAAACCGCCAATGCCAAAATCGCCATCGCCGAGGCCCGCGCCACCGTTGCCCGAGCCCAGGCCGAAGCCCGCGCCACTGTTGAGGACACGCTGATGCGCACAGCCGAACGGGTCCAGACATTGGTGATCAATCAGCTCTCCAGTGTGGAGGATCTGGACAGGATCAGGCTGGCAAATGCGGCAACCATGCGGGACCAGCTGAGCAAAGCCGAAGAACGGCGCGACACCCTACTCAAGGAGGTTGCCGAATTGGAGGAACGCGAAACCCTTGTTGGGCTCAATCTGGTGTGGGAGGCCGCGCTGGCGGCCGCCAAAGACAACAACTGGTATGAGGTCGGCAAGGAGTTCCAGCAGTTCGAAAGCTACGTGGATCTGAAAGATGAAACCACGCTTGAGACACTGAAGACCAAAGTCACCACCACCGAATCCGCCACGCTGCGGGCGGCGGCAAGCCTGTCACTGATGGCCCACAACAATGACGCGCTATGGCTTGAACAATTCCTGCGCACCCTGAAGGACAGTTCAGACCTGGACCCGGACTGGATCCGCTCAATCCGCAACGGGTCGGACATGCCTGAAAGCACCTGGGATGACGTCAATCAGGCATTGGCCCCTACCCTCTTCCAAGATCCGACGCAGAGTGAGAAAGACGTATATTTGCTGGCCTTCCTGTCCGGATCCTTCCCCTATCGTTATTCTGGTGAGGGCAACAGCATCCCCCCCGACCCGCGCAAATGGGCCCTGATCAGTCAGCTTTTGTCTGTCGTGCGCAATGATCTGGCGCGGTTTGACCCGCAGCTACGCCTCACCGCGCTGGAGGAACTGCGCTGGCTCTCCATCCCAGCCACCCATGTCTGGGCCAGCCAGCTGCAGACATCGGCCGAGTTCACTGATCAATACCATCAACAGAGCCTCAAGCGTCTTCTGGATCAGGACAGCAACTACCCCGCCTTTACCACCGCGCCAACGGCAACGGTCACTGCTTTCTGGACCTCGCCCGATTTGGCTGACATGCGCGACCGCTACCTCACTGAAGGCACCCATGACGGCTATAGTTATCAATAAGCGCGCGCTTATCGGAAAGAGCCAGCGATGACGCATACGCCAGCGAGCAAACAAGATCCGCAAGCCGAGGTCACGGCCAAAGTCACGGGCGGTTGCCTTTGTGGTGCGGTTCGCCTGTCCCTCATTGGCGCACCAAAACGTGTGGGCCTCTGCCACTGCATGGATTGCCGCAAACACCACGGCGCGGTTTTCTATGCTGCGGCGGTGTTTGCCCCCGAGGCCGTCACCATCACCGGCACGACCCACAACTATCAGGACCGCCACTTCTGCCCCACCTGCGGCAGTTCCGTCTTCGCCCGCAGCGATGATGAGGTGGAGATGCATCTGGGCGCCCTGGACCGGCCCTCGCGTTGGCCGCCCAGTTATGAGATTTGGGCCCCCCGGCGCGAGGCTTGGTTGCCAGAGTTTCCCAATACGGAAACCCTGCCAAAGAACCGCGTGGGCGACAGGTGACCCCTCGGCTCAGACCTCTTCATCCGGATAAGGCAACTTTGAAATATCCACATTGATGAAATCAGGCTCCGGGGTCACCACAAACCGGCGGGCCGGAAGGGTCGGCTGCCCTGTCAGCAAAGCATTGCATACCCGGTGCATCCCATCCATCAACCGCCCCTCTGCGCACAACAGGATCGGATAGCGCAGATCGGCGGCCTGCACCAACCGCATATGCGCCACCAGCGCCTCAGGTGTGGGCAGGTCATCGGGATTGGGGAACCACCAGTTTTCCTGCAACTCCGCGATATCAGTCGCGGCAATATCCAAAACAGGTAAAGGCGCAGCCTGCCGCAGCAGATGGTGCACATCCCAGATCCAACGCTCCTGCCCCATAGGGCGGCTGTGATACTGTTTGCGCAGGCGCGCCACCGGCCCCGCCGCTTAATCCAGCGGAATGCTGACGCGCAGCTGAACGGTTTCCAGACCGGGGTTCACCGCCTTGATGTCCGCGTTGGAACGATGGTCATAGCTCAAGCCGATCCGCACGCCATTGCGAAAGTTATACCCCACCTCAACGCCGGAGCGGAATTCAATCGGAAAGCCCAGATCAGGCCCATCACCCTGCACATAGATCCCCGGCATCGCATGCAGCTGCACATAGGCCCGGCCACGGGCAAAATCTTTGGTCCAAAGCTGACCAAAGCCCAGCCAGGCATCACCGGTATCCGTCACCGACAGCCCGATGGCATTTTGGAACGGCCCCATCTTATGGTCCATGTCGTAGCGGACATAGACCTCTTCACCATCGAATTCGCGCTGGAATTCCGTTTTGCCCACCGCAATCGTGAACCGCTCCTGCTCCGGCGTACGCGCCAGACAGCCGGTATCGCAGTAGTTCATCTTCATATCGGTAAGGCCAACAATGGCAAAAAGGATGGCAAAGGTCCCGTTCATGGCGCAGCTCCTGACTCGTTAAACGAGAGACTGCAAAATCTGAGCCCCCCTGTCATCTGTTGCCGCCCTGAGAGGGAAAATTGCCCAAAACTGCGACCGATCCGCCACCGTTTTGCAGGCCTGTTTCGATGCTGCTCAAGGGGCCATTCAGGGGGTGGAAAAAAAATTTGGCAATTGGCAGATTTTTTTCGATTTGCCTCTAGACACCCCCCACCCCCTCGCATAGAACGCCCCCACCCGAACGGAGACGTTCACCCAGGCCCGGGTAGCTCAGGGGTAGAGCAGTGGATTGAAAATCCTCGTGTCGGTGGTTCGATTCCGCCCCCGGGCACCACTTCATCATCCAATTGCATCCAAGTTGGTCCGCCAGTAGCCTGTATTTGCAGGCTTTTCACTGTTGGTTTGTCCGGTGATGTCCTGCCACGTGCTCTACTATCTACCCCAAAGTGGGGTACCGATCTGGGGTACGTGTCATGAGACATCTGGAAGGTACCCCCATGCCGGTCTTGAGCGATGCAAGGATTCGGGCTCTTAAGCCCAAGGAGAAGCCCTACAAGCAAGCCGACTTCGACGGTCTCTATCTGCTGATCAAGCCGAACGGATCGAAACTTTGGCGTTTTAAGTACCGCTGGCTGCGGAAAGAGAAGCTTCTAGCGCTGGGCAAATACCCGGAAGTGACTTTGGCCGATGCGCGACAAAAACGGGATGAGGCCCGTAGTTTGATCGCAAAGGACGAAGATCCCTCGAGCGTACGCAAAGATCAGAAAGCCAAGGCGGTAGCTGAGCAAACCGAGACCTTTGCCAAGATTGCCGCAGAACTACTCGCAAAAAAGCGCATAGAAGGCCGGGCAGAAGCTACACTTACCAAAACCGAATGGTTCCACCGCCTGCTCGGCGCAGATATCGGTCACATGCCCATCTCCCAAATCACAGCACGAGATGTTTTGGTTCCCCTGAAGAAGATCGAAAACAAAGGAAATCACGAAAGTGCAATTCGAATGCGCTCGGCCGCTGGGGCGGTCTTCCGCTATGCCATCGCGCTGGGCCTGGCCGACAATGATCCGACCTATGGTTTGAAGGACGCCTTGATCCGACCACAGGTGCAGCATCGGGCGGCGATCACCGATCCGGCGCAAGTTGGTGCCCTGCTGCGTGCCATCGAAGGCTTTTCCGGTCAAACCTCAACACGCCTGGCTTTGCAGCTGCTGTCGCTGACCGCTCTGCGCCCCGGAGAGTTGCGCATGGCCGAGTGGGAAGAGGTCGACGAGGCCAAGGCCATATGGACGGTCCCGGCTCATCGCGCCAAGATGCGGCGCCCGCATGCGGTGCCGCTATCGCGTCAGTCGCTTCAATGCCTGAAGCAGCTGCGCGATTTGACCGGCTGGGGCAAGTTGCTCTTTCCATCGGTGCGCTCATCAAAGCGCTGCATGAGCGACAATACCCTGAACGCTGCGCTGCGCCGCATGGGCTATGGCAAGGACGAGATGACGGCGCATGGGTTCCGGGCGATGTTTTCCACGCTGGCCAATGAATCCGGCCGCTGGCATCCAGACGCGATCGAACGCGCCCTTGCCCATGTAGAGAAAAATGAAATCCGCCGCGCTTACGCACGTGGCGCGCATTGGAGCGAACGGGTTGCGTTGGCGCAGTGGTGGGCAGACCATCTGGATACTTTAAAAACCAAAAGGCCGGAACATGACTGATTGCGAACAGATGCCAGCGCGACCAACCGAGCAATTGATGCAGGCCTGGATTCACCAGAGTCGCTGGGCTTTGGAAGAAGCTCTCCTGCTCGCGCTGGGCACCTCACCTGACGCCGATGATGCTTCAGAAACGCTCCAGTCTCACGAAGCGTTGCTGGCACGCGCGAAACGGTCTTGCGAACGTTTTGGCGCTCCGGCTGAATGGCTTTGGTGGGCGGAGCGTAACAACACTCCCTTCCATACAGACTGGTGGCTGGCCATCACCCCAGAAGGCCCAATCGGATATGATGGGCAGCACTTTGCCTATCGTCGTCGTGAGATGCTCTCCGAACGGTACCTTCAGCAGGAAAGAAGGCTCATCGGGAAATGGACCCGCAAACCCTATTGGACCGCTCGGGAAGCAATCGACCTGTCGTTGAACTTTGACCCGTTTACCGCAGATGGCTGGCGCGGTGAGGCACCGGAAACCAGCGACACAATCTGTGAGCGCGAAGACAGGTTCCGAATATTAAAGCGAGCGATGGAAATCGGGGAGATCTGCGAAAAGTCCCCTGCGAAGGACTACCTGCTCTGGCTAAAAAAGAGGGGCTATTACGTGTCTCCAGCCTGGCACCGCGCAGCTGGCCTCGTTGATCATAACTCACAACAGTCGGAGGCCGTAAAATTGGCGGAAATGTCTGCCGAGAACGCAGACCTACAACTGCAACTCGAGGAAAGAGATGAGCGGCTCAAGGAGTTGCAGCAAAAACTGGAGGCCGCCTCTAGAGAAGGAGACAGTCGAACCCAAAAATCGGCAAGTACACTCCGGATCGCAACCCTGCAGAAAGCCCTCATTGCCTGTGCCGTTGACGGCCACAGGTACGACCCGCGTCAAAATAGATCCGATGTGCCCAAGCAGATCGCCGACAAATCCGCCGAACTCGGCTGCAGCGTGGATCCCCAAACGGTTCGCAGACTTCTCAAGGACGCCAGTAAACAGCATGTCGACAGCGACTGTTGGGATAGCTGAAACCCCTTAAAAACATGAATCGCATCGTGGATCTACGATCGGACTAAGTGGATCCACCCTGCACATAATCGGGCTTCGTCAGCCTTGGACCATCTGTAACACACATGGATGGATTACCATGCACTTCGACGACCTTCCCGATGACGCGCTGCTGCGCGAAAAGCAGATCCTGCATCCCAAAGGCCCGGTACCGGTATCTCGTTCGACCTGGTGGGCTGGCGTCCGCGCCGGACGTTTCCCCCAGCCGGTGCGCCTTGGCCCACGCACCACAGCCTGGCGTGTGGGTGACATTCGCGCGCTCCTGAGGGAGGGCGCGGAATGAACCGGTTGCTCCCCCTTTCCCTGCCCCAGAGCGGCTTGCGTCTCATGGGAGGTGCTAATGGCTGAGCAAAACAACAACTCGGCACAGGGGGATCTGTTCGCGGATCTCCCTGCTCGCGTTGAGGCACCAGTTGCCCCTACCGGCCGGCCGTACAGTAACCAGAAGCAGCCGAAAACTGACCGTCCAGATCTGCCCCCGCAACAGCTTGCGGCACTTGAGGCCCAGAACGCCGACAACATCGGTGACGGTGAGCGCTATCTGAAAGACACAGAGGTCGCTGAACGCTTCGGCATTGCCCGCCAAACAGTGTGGAAACGCGTCAACCAGGGCTATCTGCCCGCCCCCGTCAAACTGCCGCCAAACAGCACGCGCTGGCGTTTGTCGAGCCTGCTTGACTTTGAGAAGGCACTCACGGCCACGCCGCTGCAGCCTATTCAAGAGATCTGCCGTTCGGAGACCGAGAAATGACCCGGGCGCACTACAAGATAAAGCTTTGCCAGGATCAGGTCTTCTTGGTCGAGGAGCTGTGCAAGATCTATAAAGTTCGGCGCAATGCCGTGACTGACTGGATCAAGTCGGGGCTTCAAAAATCGGATGAACAAGCTCCCTACGTCTTTCGTGGCGCAGAGGTGCAACGCTATCACAATGGCCAGAAACGCAAGCAGCGGGCAAAACTGAAGCAAGGTGAGTTCAACTGTTTGAGCTGCGACAGCGCAGGCTATCCTGCCCCGCGTTCGATCACGTTCCACACAACCTCAGCAGGCGCTCCGATGGCACAAGGCGTCTGCCCAGCCTGCGACGCAAAGGTGTCGAAGTTACTGAAAGCGACAGAATACGACAGCCTCAAAAAATGTGTAATGTCAGATACCAGCTTGGCCCTGATAGACGAAGGTAATGGTGACGCCCCAACTGGTACCGGGAATCTTCCTACATCTCGCGGCGCGGTGTGTTATCTGGCGAATGACCGGATCGTGCATAGGTGGCAAGCCTACGCCGGGCGCTTCGAAACCGTGACCGTCCGGGCCCACCTGCGCAGCATCCGTATGTTAGAGGCTCATCTTGGCGGCAAAGCTTTCGACAAGGTGACGCCGACGGACGCGGCCGCCTTCCGCGACCACTTGGTCAAGCTGGGTCAAACCCCTAAAGTGGATGGTGGCTTGAGCAACTCCACCATCCGCCATCACGCGTCTCAGGTGCGTCAGTTCTTCGAATGGCTTCGCATACAGGATGGCTATAAGCGCCTCAGTCAGAACATCTTGCTCAACCTCGAGCTTCCCAAAGCGGTGCGCGCAAAAACACTGCCGCGTGAAGACAGGGACTATCTCACGATCGAAGAAGCAGAAGAGATGTTGGCGAAGATCCCCGGCAGCACGATCGCAGAACGTCGGGACCGAGCCATCATTGCTTGCGCCTATATCTGCGGATTGCGCGCAGCGGCCCTCACCACGCTTCGCCTGAAGCACATCGACATGCAGAAGAAGGAAATGCTGCAGGACGCTACCGAAATGCGGGCAAAGAACGGCAAGAGCTTTCGCAGTTTCTTCTTCCCTCGCACGGAAGCCTTCCAGCAGGTTCTTGGTGAATGGCTGAGCGAACTTCGGACCCTGGGGTTTGCCGAGGATGACGCAGTCTTCCCCAGTTTGGATGATCTGACCCAGCGCGCACCCGGCGCCGCCCCGGTGCCTCCCATGCAATCCTCCGCCGCGGTCGGCAAAGCCTTCAAGGCCGCCACGGCCCTGATTGATCGCAGCTGCACGCCGCATTCTGCGCGCGACACACTGGTCTACCTGGGAAACGAACTGACAAGCTCACGGAAAGAAGAAAGAGCCTTCTCTCTCAACCTTGGGCATGCGAGGCCTCAAGTTAAAGAAACCTACTATGCGAAAATGACGGACGAGCAACGCCGCAGTACGATCGAAGGGCTTTGTGCGGGCACCCAGTTTACCGCCAAGGAGCAGTCAATGGTTCTCGACTATTACGAAAGCCGCTTCGAACGCGGATCCAAAGAGTTCAACTACGCCAAACGGTTGGCCGACAGGCGCGCCGCCGCGCGCGATGGGGAGGATGTATTGGAATAGGGTTGGTATCGGCGAGGGCACGTTCACTCAACTGGCCTCCGGGGAACGGTCATGCTTTCTTTGTGGCACACCCTACAGAGAAGGCCGTTTCCAACCCAAGCCAGCCTGCCTCCCTACTGACTGATTGCAAGCGCGCAGACGCAGTTTGGGCGGGAAACGGACTTTCGCTGCATCTTTTGCCAACGACAGCTTTTGTTCGGAGTTACTCATGATCAAAGGCGGAAAACCAACTCTCCCGCTCCGTCTTTCAATCCAGACATCTTGACAAGACATCGGTACGCCTTTAGGTATGTTATATCATAACATATTGGACCATCCCGGATGATCGCCCCTCCAGGTTGACTGCCTAAAGGCAGTTTTTTGACGGCTACCACTTTGATAGGAGTCAGCTATGTCCACCACTTGCGTCCCCGTCACCCTGCTCACTGGCTTTTTGGGAGCTGGTAAAACGACCCTTTTGAATGCGCTTCTGACCCATCAGGAAAACGGCCGGATCGCGGTGATTGTAAACGAGTTTGGTGAAGCGGGGCTTGACCACGATCTGATTGAAACCGCCAAAGACGATGTTGTTTTGATGAAGTCGGGCTGTTTGTGTTGCACTGTTCGAGGTGAGTTGGCGGACACTATGGCGGGATTGATTGCGCGGCGGGATGCGGGCGATTTTGCATTTGATCGCGTTGTCATTGAAACGACAGGACTGGCAGAACCGGGACCAATTTTGCAAACGCTTTTGGTGGATCGCTCGTTGGCGCAGACCACAAGAATGGATGGGGTTGTGACGTTAGTGGACACCGCGAATGGCGCTGCCACGCTGGATGTCCAGTTTGAGGTCGTGTCTCAGGCGGCCATTGCTGACCTCCTCATCCTCAGCAAAACAGACCTGGTGCCAACGGAAGAAATCATCGTCCTGGAGGAACGGTTGCGCGGTTTGAACCCGACAGCCAAGATTATTCATTCGGTGCGCGGAAAATGCATTGTGGATCAGCTGTGGGGGCTTAGTGGCTTGCGACAGGGCGCCGCAAATGCCGATGTGCTTGCTTGGACAACCGGCAGAAAACCTCAAGCGGATCCGCTGGCCAACCTGTCTGGGTTTGCGCCGGCTACGCAGCCCATAAACGCGTTTTCTCCACATGACTCCCGGATCGGTTCGGCCTCGATTGTGCTGGACGAACCCTTAAAAGACGCGGCATTTGACTGTGAACGGTCAGGCCATCAGTTTGGCATGGCCAAGCGGCTTGGATGTCCAATTGATTGACGGCCGCTTACGTCTTACCTTCATGCGTGGGTTGGAGACACCCATCTCTCTGATAGGCTCCGACGTTGAGATTGCGTTCTATGAGTCGACGTATTTCTTCGATTTCTCTGTAACCAACACGCCCGAATTGATTGGCGGCGAAAACACCTGTCGGGCCACTGTCATACCTTTTGAACCCAACAGAAACGACCCATTGCTCAAGGCTCTGGCGAAGCTCAGCCGCGAAGAAACTCCAAACGAGGCCAATGTGGGCGCAAATTTTGCAGACAGGGTATATTTGAGATGCGGACAATAATTGTACTGGGCGCACTTGCGCTACTCTTTGGCGGCGCGCTTATGGTCATTGATTTTGATGCCATCGCTCAATGGGCCGCGACGGAGCAGCGTGGATTTCAAAACGGCATGGCTGATGCCATTCGCGCCCTTCGCATGGGGCAGATAGAAGCGCTGTTGACCTTGTTTGCAGGCGCGGCTGCCTACGGTTTTTTCCATGCAGCCGGGCCTGGTCATGACAAGGCGTTGATTGGTGGTGTTGGATTAGGCACCCAAGTGTCCGCGTCTCGCTTGCTGTCGCTTTCGGTGGCGTCCAGTTTGGCGCAATCCCTCTGGGCCATTGTTTTGGTCTACGGCGGCTTTTGGATCTTGGCAGTCTCAGCAAATCATATGACGGCCCTCGCCGAAGATTTTCTGGCGCCGTTGAGCTATTTGGCCATCGCGTCCGTGGGCGCGCTTTTGGTGTGGCGCGGAGCGCGGTCCTTACCGAAGTCCACGGCGCGCGACCACGGCCACCACAATGATCATCATGCGCACACTCACCATCACCACGATCACCATGCAGATCACGATCATTCAGACTGTGGCTGCCAAGCGCACTGGCCATCCCCCGCGCAAGTGGCGCAGCTGACAAGCCTTCGAGAGACCGTCGCCTTGATCACGAGCATTGCGATACGCCCTTGCACGGGCGCCATCTTCTTGTTGGTCATATCCTGGCAAATGGATCATCATTTGGCCGGAGCTTTGGCAGTCTTGGTTATGGGGCTTGGCACCGCCTCCTTCACCGGGTTGGTGGCTGTGTCCAGCGTGGCGGCACGCACTGCGGCCTTGGCCTCAGCGGATAACTTCAAAGCGGCGGGCGTGGCCTTTGCGGGCTTGCAAATCCTCACAGGACTATTGGTGATTTGGATGAGCCTGTCACTCCTGCGCTACACTCTCTGATATCGCCGGCGCGCCGCGCTGGCCCAAAAGGACAACGAGATGACGACCTTCAATATCGAAGACCTAAAATTTGATGATCGCGGGTTGATCCCGGCGATTGCCCAAGAGGCGGAGACCAGCGAGGTCTTGATGATGGCTTGGATGAACGCGGAGTCGATCCGCGAAACCATAGAGACAGGGCGGGTTGTGTACTGGTCGCGCTCGCGCGCCAACCTCTGGCGCAAAGGTGAGACGTCCGGGCACATACAGAGCTTGGTGGACCTGCGGTTTGACTGTGACCGGGACTGTATCTTGCTCATGGTCGAGCAAGTGGGCGCGGCCTGTCACACCTTCCGCAAAAGCTGCTTCTACACGGCCGTGCGCAACGACGCCGAAGTGGAACTGATGAAGCCAATGGTCGACGTCTAAACAAGAGCCTGCCCTTCTGAAGCAAAGGGCAGGCTATTTTGCCCGGCAATCAAATGCGTTAGTAAGCATCTTCCACATCAAAAATCGGGTCCAGCACAAGCAACAATCGGGTTTCCCCTGTGCCTTCAATAGGAGGGGACCGATGCAACAGGCCAGCGCTTGGGTTTTCTGGCCAAAGCGTGCCGCGCAACACAATTGGGTTGCCCGTTTGCACGGTGCTGAAGAACGCCGGATCGCTTCGGTCCGGCGAGTTTCCGTATTGTGTGCCAATGCCCCGATAAGTGCAGACCAAGCGAGACATAACCGCATCGATATGAAACTTGCGACAGGCGTTTGTCGTCACCACATCGAGCCGCAAGCGTAGGTAGGTTGCGTTTGTGGTAGCCGCGAAAGTTTCCGCGAGATGTGCGATATCTTTGATCATGGCGTCGCGTTCTTTACAGTCCGGTGTGCCTGATTGTTGGCAAGCCAGTTCGGCCTCGGCTGCAATTTGCGCAGGAGTGACAACCACTCGTGTTTTGGGAAGCTGGTTTGGTGGCAATGCCGCCAACCACGCGGTAAAACCTGGCGCATCTCGCTCCCAAACTACAGCCGCACATCCACCATCTTTGATGGCGGATAGCCCTTCAACCGTGTCCGAAAAGCCAACGCCAACAATCTTGTCTGTTTCGACATCCAGAAGTTGGATCATGCGACATCCTCGACGCGGCGCCAACCTGGGAACGGATCTGGCAGATCAAGCGGCAAGTCATTTGGTTCAGAAGCCGCTACAGCTGGAAGTAGACAGGCATCGAGCTTGGATTTGATGGCATCCCAATCGATACCGGACCCAATGAACACCAGCTCTTGCCGCCGGTCGCCCCAAGGCTCCACCCAATGCTGATCGAGATAGGACTGCGCTGACCCATGATCTGGCCAGCGTTCCTTAGGCACGGTCGCCCACCATGTGCCGATGGGCTGAACGCTGGAAAGCGCGCCAGCCAGAGAGTACTCAGCGACCCATTCGGGACGCGTCGCAATCCAGAAGTGCCCTTTAGCGCGAATGACGCCGGGCAATGCGCCATTCAAAACCGCATGGATCTTTTCTGGAATAAAAGGTTGGCGCGCGCGGTAGACAAAGCTGCCAACACCGTACTCTTCAGTTTCTGGCACGTGGTCGGCAAAACCATAGAGTTCTTTGGCCCACATTGGGTGTTCATGGGCTTTGTCAAAGTCGAACAGGCCGGTGTCCAAAATCTTGGCGGCAGCAACCTGTGAGTGGTTGGTTTCAATAATTTCCGTGTCGGCATTCAGGCTGCGGATGATTTTGCGCGCGGCATCGACTTGTTCCGGCGTGGCATCCGCGACTTTGTTTAGGATGACAACGTCTGCGAACTCCATTTGGTCGGTCAGGAGATGCACCAATGTGCGCTCGTCTTCTTCGCCCATCACCTCACCGCGGTCACGTAGGAAATCGTGGCTGGAAAAATCCTTCAGCAAGTTAACTGCGTCAACAACGGTGACCATCGTGTCCAGTCGCGCCACGTCGGAAAGGCTTTCACCAAACTCGTCGCGGAACTCAAACGTGGCCGCCACGGGCAACGGTTCCGAAATGCCTGTGGATTCGATCAACAGGTAGTCAAAGCGCCCTTCAGAGGCGAGGCGCCGCACCTCCTCAAGAAGGTCATCGCGGAGCGTGCAGCAGATACAACCGTTGGACATTTCCACCAAAGTTTCGTCGGTGCGGCTCAACTCTGTGTCGGCGCGCACGAGGTCCGCGTCGATGTTCACTTCGGACATGTCGTTGACGATGACGGCCACGCGCCGTCCCTCTCGGTTATTTAAGACGCGATTGAGAAGCGTGGTTTTTCCGGCACCAAGAAAGCCGGAGAGGACGGTGACGGGAAGACGCGTGTCGGTCATTGGGTTTCCTGCTGCGTGTTGTTGAATAGAGAGAGTTCTGGCGGTTTGCTGCGCAACACCTGAAGGCTGCGTTCCAACCGGCTTTGTGGGATGTCGCGCGCAATGACGACAATGCGCGAACGGCGATCCTCGCTTGGCCAATCGGAGAGCGGTTTGGGCGGATCAAAGACGTGCTGCACGCCGTGAAAAACCTGCGGCTCCTTTTGGGATTCCAAAAACACAATGCCCTTGATGCGAAGAATGTCATTGCCCCGCATGCCGATAAGTGAGTTCAGCCAACCATGGAAAACGTCATCGAAGATGGGAACATCCAGAATGATAGAGGCGGAGCTTATGCGCCTATCATGCTGGTTTAGCGACGCGTTCGTTGGAGTGCTTGGCGCAAGACCTGAAAGGTTTTCGAGTGGGTCTTGCCTATGGGGTGTGCCAACTGCCCAAGTCACAACATCTGACGTTGGCGCATTCGGTTGTGACGCGCTCAATCCCCAAATTTGACCGGCGACGCCCTGTCCTTTGACGATGGGGATAATCCGCACCCGCGGGTTGAGCGCGGCAAGCCTGTTTTTGAACTGTTCTGTTTCGGCTTCCGTTGTCAGATCGGTTTTGCTCAGCACGATCAGATCGGCCATGGCGGTTTGTGAAACCGACTCAAACTGAGCGTCCAACGTTGCCGGGCCATTCACAACATCGGCAACGGTGACAACCCCATCCATGCGCGTGTAGCGGGCCAAAAAGGGATCTGCGACCAAAGTTTGCAAGATTGGTCCTGGATCGGCCAATCCGGTGGTTTCGATCACCACGCGGTCAAAAGCGATCTCCTCTTGTGCACGTCGTTGCAACAGATGTGCCATGGTCTTGGCGAGATCGCCCCGGATCGAACAACATAGGCACCCCGAACTCATCAGCACGATTTCTTCGCTGCTTTCGGTGATCAAATCGTGATCGAGCCTGGCCTCGCCAAACTCGTTTACGATAACAGCCACGCGCCCCGACGAGCTGTCCGCCAGCACGGCGTTGAGCAATGTTGTCTTGCCAGCGCCGAGGAAGCCGGTGAGCAGTGTAACTGGGACGCGTGTCTCTTCCATTTAGGAGCCCAACGCTTGGGATAGGGTCGCCACATTGTGGCGCATCATGTCCAAATAGGTGGAGGCCGGACCATCCTCTTCAGACAGCGCATCCGAATAGAGCGTGCCGCCAATCACAGCACCGGTCTCATTGGCGATCTGCTTCAGCAAGCGGTCATCGGTGATGGATTCCACAAACACCGCGTTGATGCCTTCCTTACGGATTTGCTCAATCAGCTTTGCAACATCCGCGGCGGAGGCCTCGCTCTCGGTGCTCAGACCTTGAGGCGCTTCAAAACGGATGTTGTAGGATTGTGCGAAGTAACCAAAAGCGTCATGCGGCGTCACCACGGTGCGCTGCTCAGCCGGCAGGGCGCCGATGGAGGCTTCGATTTCAGTTTCCAATGCTTCCAACTCAGCAACATATGCGGCACGGTTTGCTTCAAATGCCTCGGCATTTTCGGGGTCCGCTTTGGCAAGTGCTGCGGCGATGTTGTTCACGTAGATGACCGCGTTATCAACGCTCTGCCATGCGTGCGGATCAAAAGCGCCGTGGTTGTGGCCATGATGGTCGTCATGCCCTTCTTCGGCGTGGTCATCGTGATCGTCGTGACCATGCGCATGGTGATCGCCCTCAGGATCCTGTGCAACCGGCTCCACATCCGCGCCAGACATGTCCTTGAAGAAATGAGCGTCCGCTTCGAACTCAAACGGCATGTGTTCGGTGAAGAACGCATAAGTGCCGTCTTCTGCAATCTCCACAGTGAACAGGGTGATGTCCTTATTCGCATCAAATGTAAGCGTATAGGCCATGTCAGCCGCAGCCAGCGTGTCGCCGCCCATTTTCGCGTCAGAGGCCTCGGCTTCGAGCAGGCCCTCAGCCGCTTCTTCGACAGCTTCGATGTCGCTCGCGGCCAACACCACCATTTTCATAGCTGGATCCGCGTAGTCGCCATCTACTTTGGCAAAGGCCCACTGGTAAGTGCCTGCCTTAAGGTCAAAAAGACCGGCCCATTCGAACGCATGCGCGCCATGACCGTGTTCATCACCATGGTCATCGTGATCTGCGTGATCATCATGATCTTCGTGGTCATCATGTTCGTCGCCGTGCTCATCGTGTTCATCAAAAGCGATAGCTTCGATGCCATCGGTGGCCACAACTTGCATGCCGCCAAACCCGGAAGATTCAACCAGGCGCTCCATCCAGCCTTCAAACTCAAGCCCGTTCACAAACAGCACTTCGGCCCCGGCAACAGCGCGCGCGTCTTGTGGCGTTGGCTGATAAACGTGCGCGTCGCCGTCCGCTCCTACGAGTGTTGTTAGCGCGATGTGCTCGCCACCGACTTGCGCGACCAAGTCACCAAGAATGGAGAACGACGCGACGACCGGCAGCGGTTCGTCCGCCCAAGCGGAGCCGGAGAATGGTAGCGACAGCGCGGTAACGGCGACCGCTGAGCGCAGAATAGAGCGACGTGAAAACATGAGAGTTCCTTCGTTAGGTTTTAAATCGGCGGCGCGGCAGGGTCTGGGCGATCACGCCCCCCTCCGGGCCAAAAAACAGGGACAGCGTGTAGATCACCCCGGCGACAAGAATGATCGCGGGGCCGGACGGCAGGCTGTAGTGAAAGGACAGGAGCAAGCCAGACAGGCTCGAGAGAAACGCGATGGCCGCAGCCGCGGCGATCATGGTGCCAATACCCCCCGCCCAGAAACGGGCAGCGGCAGCAGGCAAAATCATAATGCCAACGGCCATCAATGTGCCAAGCGCATGAAACCCGGCAACCAAGTTAATCACCACCAACATGAGGAAGGTGAAATGGGTTACCGCGCTGAGTTTGCTGACAGAGCGCAAAAACTGTGGATCCGCGCATTCAAGCACCAAAGGGCGGTAGATGAGCGCAAGGACCAGGAGAGACAGGCTTGCGAAAGAGCATAGAAGTACGAGGGACGCATCATCCAATGCCAAAACTGTGCCAAACAGCACGTGCATCAAATCCACGTTGCTGCCGCGCGTCGAGACTATGAGAACGCCCAAAGCCAAAGAGATCAAATAGAAGGCTGCCAAGCTGGCGTCTTCGCGCAGTGTGGTGAACCGCGCGACAAAACCTGATCCCAAAGCGACAACCATACCCGCGATCAAACCGCCAAGTGTCATTGCACCGAGCGACAGACCAGAGACCAAATACCCAATCGCGGCGCCCGGTAGGATGGCGTGTGACATCGCATCCCCGGTCAAACTCATGCGGCGCAACATCAGAAAGACACCAACAGGCGTGGCACCAACTGCGACAGCGACGCAGCCCAGCAGCGCGCGGCGCATGAACCCAAAGTCCGCGAATGGCGCCAAAAACAGATCCCAGATCATGCAGCGGACTTTCCACAGACATGAGGCGTGCTTGCACAGGCCTCACACATTTGCCGCGCTCGAAACTGATTTTCGGACGTTAGCACCGTCTCAGTTGGGCCGTGCGCAACAAGCTCACGGGCCAACATCAGAGTCTCGGGGAAGTGGGATCTCACGGTGGTGTCGTCGTGCAAAACCGCAAGAACCGTTCGGCCTTCTCCGTGCCAAAGTTCGATGATGCCAATCAAGTCTGCCATTGTTTTCATATCAATAGCGGAAAAAGGTTCGTCTAAGAGCACCAGCTCTGCGTCCTGTAAAAGCAGACGCGCAAACAGGGCTCTTTGCATTTGTCCGCCGGAGAGAGAGCCAATGGCTCGGCTTTCAAATCCTCGCAGTCCAACCGCGGCGATAGCTTGCTCAACCCGGCCACGCATCTTTCGGCCAACCTGGCCAAAAGCACCAATCTCACGCCACAGGCCCATCGCAACCAGATCCAACACCGAAATTGGAAAACTCCGGTCGATTTCAGATTGCTGCGGCAAATAGGCGATGTCATCCGCGCGCAGATTGGACACCTCGATGTGCCCTTCAATCGGCGACAACGATCCAGTCAAGCCTTTCAGGAGTGTGGATTTTCCAGCGCCATTGGGACCAAAGATGGCCGTCAAACTGCCTTGTTTGATCTCAGTATCAAGATGCTGAACTGCGGGCAGGCGTTCATAGCCAAGTGTTAGGTTTTTGAAAGCAACCGACGTACTCATAATGCCCCCGGCGTGGTGGTGGCCCAGAAGAACCCCAGCCATAGCGCGACAATCACCGCTACTGCGACGAGCAGTCGGGGGAGGACACCAACAAGCAGGATGCGCTGGATTTCAGCTTTCTCCATCAGGAACCGTCCTCTGTTTCCTTGCAGTCAGCACATAGTCCGTGGATCTCAATCACGTGATGATCCGCAGTAAAGCCGGCCTCTCCCAAAGCAGAGGAAAGGTGGGAGAACACGGCTGGTGCATCGCGCTCATCTACGGATCCGCAATCGCCACAGATCGACATGATCGACGGATGATGATGACCATCATCGGAGCAAGCAACATAGGCATTGAGAGACTCAATCCTGTGCACACTGCCTTTTTCCGTCAGAGACTTGAGTGCACGGTACACAGTGGTAGGGGCCATTTTCGGGCTATCAGACCGCAACTCCTCCAGAACACCGTAAGCAGAAACGGGCTGATCACGTTGGCGAATGATCCCCAGCACTTTCTTTGCCCAAGTTTCATTTTTCTTGCTCACAGGCGGACCCTCAATAGACTCGCACCTGATATGTTATGTTATATCGTAATGCAAATAAATTTCGTTCACCTTAGCTTTCACTCCTCACAGCAAAAACCATCAAGCATGCATTCTGACGGTTGCTGCGATCTGCTTTGCGGACATTCGATTGTCGGAAACAAAGTGTCAGCTATGGGCCGTCCCTGAAGACGGCCCAAGTTATTAGATTTCAATGGCCTCTGCTATCGCAAGAGCATCTTCAAGCTCGACGCCAAGGTATCTGACGGTGCTGTCCATCTTCGTGTGGCCCAACAGCAGTTGCACTGCCCGCAGGTTGCCTGTCTTTTTGTAGATTTGCGTCACTTTCGTGCGCCACATGGAGTGCGTGCCGTATGCGCTCGCCTCCAGGCCGATCGACGTCACCCAATCACGGACAATCCGCGCATATTGACGGGTCGAAATATGCAGCCGCTCGTGAAACCGGCCGGGCCAGAGGTATTCGGATCCGACCATCAGTGGGTCTTGCATCCACCTTTCGAGTGAGGCTCGGGTGCCTTCCGAGATTTCGAAGCGGACCGGTTTCTGTGTTTTACTCTGCAGAACCGACGCTCGTTCCTTGATCTGGCCAGATGCCATGACA
>Ga0189287_100058_pt1 | contig 139799 bp, 132 predicted proteins | sample UW86minimetaG_FD_130319 | JGI IMG/M metagenome (GOLD analysis project Ga0189287, IMG submission 130319) | Marine microbial communities from the Costa Rica Dome - UW86 mini metaG | ecosystem: Environmental > Aquatic > Marine > Oceanic > Photic zone | place: Costa Rica: the Eastern Pacific...
CATTTGAAGCAGAAAAAAATGGGGCCGATCACGAGGGGGAGGTACGATCGGCCCCATAGGGGGAGGAGGCTGGCTGTTATGCAGCCCCCACGGGGATTGCTATGAATCGTTGTGTATTGCCACGTTTAATAAGCGCGAGAATTGACTTCTTGCCATCGAGACGGGCTTTGGCCATGCGTTCCGAAAGATCGCTTGGCGCGTCGATATTCTGTCCGCCAACCTTGGCAAGCACATCACCGGGTCGGATTCCCTTTTCAGCCGCCGGGCTTCCTGGCTTCACATCCATCACGACGACGCCGGAGCTATCACTCGGCAAACCCAGCTGACGCGCGATATCCGCATCCATCTTCTTTAACGCCAGGCCGACTTTCGCCTCAACAGGTTCTTCGTCGACAACCGCGGCAGCAACTTTGTCAGATCCTGGCAAGGTGCCGATCTCAACGGTCAAAGACTGCTCTTTCCCATCACGCCATATCTTGATGGAACTTGATGCGCCAGGGTCAATATCGGCAATCACGCGCGGAAGTTCTTTGAGCTGTTCGATAATTTCGCCATCGACAGACAGGATCACATCGCCCGCCAGCAATCCGGCTTGTTTCGCAGGTCCCTGCTCGTTCACATCAGACACCAGAACGCCGTTCGTGTCTGGGAGGCCGAGGCCTTCTGCAAGATCATTGTTGAGCGGCTGGATCGCAACGCCGAGCCAACCACGCTCAACCGCGCCCTTGGATTTCAACTCGGCAATCACGTTCTCGGCAATCTCAGATGGAATGGCGAAACCAATTCCGACATTACCGCCATTTGGTGAGAATATCGCTGCGTTCACGCCGACGACATTGCCGTGAAGGTCAAATGCAGGTCCGCCCGAGTTGCCTCGGTTAATAGGGGCGTCGATCTGTAAAAAATCGTCATACGGTCCGGCACCGATGGTTCGACCGCGTGCTGAGACAATACCAACATTGACTGAATGGCCCAATCCAAACGGATTGCCGACCGTTAACACCCAATCGCCAACACGCACCGAGTCTGATTGACCAAACTTGACGAATGGGATTGGTTTTTCAACGTCGATCTTGATCAGCGCCAAATCCGTTTTGTCATCCTGCCCAATCAAACGCGCCTTGGCTGTTTTGCCATCCTGAAATGTCACGGTGATTTCGTCGGCATCGTGTACGACGTGCTCATTTGTTACAATGAACCCGTCCGGATCAACAACAAAGCCCGACCCTGCGCCCATTGTCTTTTGGCCTTTGCCAGGACTTTGAGGACGCGCATCCGGTGCACCGGGCTTCCCAGAAAAGCGCTCAAAGAACTCTCGCATGTTGCCGGGTATTCCCTGCATCTCAGTCATCATCGGCTTTGCCCGGGACGTGACTTGAATATTCACAACGGCCGGCGATACTTTCTCGGCAACGTCTGCGAAACTAACCGGATGCCCAATTTTCGGTGTTGTAACTGATGGAGCATTGACCGCTCGCTCTGCCAAAGCAGGAGCAGCGATCACACCACTCATGAGCGCAGCAATCCCCAGACTCGCGATCGACAAACGACGACCGGACACCTTTTTCCGAGTGCTGCGCGTATCGCTCTTGATTGGTAAATTGATAGCATTCATTGTCAGGTCTTCCTCGAAAATGTTTGGTGACGTTTCCGTCTTCACGATGCAAACTTACGAGACCCAACATTACAGGCGCATTTCCGAACGATTAAATCTGGTTAATGTTAAATGCTCGATAAATGCACAAATAAAGCAAAGGATTTAGAAACTCAGTGACTACGGGAATCGTCATCGCAGCAATGGGGCTGCAACTCTGGACCATCATCAAGTCTTGGCCGCACCGGCGCGACCCCTTCGCCATTGCTATAGCAGTTGCCGCAGCTGGATTGGCCGTGCGTAGCGGTTCTCTTCTGGTTTCCGGCAATGTCGCCGACATCACACAAGAAATATTGATTGCCGTCGTCTCCAGCGCGTTGCTGATCTCAGTTTTTAAATTGTCGACGTCGCGGTCGCAGATTGAAGATTATGCAATCGCCGTCATGGACCGATCGCCGAGCCCTATTCTCATCAAGAAAGCCAGTGGCGAATACCTTTACGTCAACAAGGCCTTCGAGGAGAATTATGAGAAGACCAGCGCTGAGCTGATTGGGAAGCACTCAGAGAACGTCTGGCCCGAAGCTGTTCGTGCCGCGGGCCAAGTGTCAGATAAAGTTCTTTTGGACACACAAAAGACAACGTCGCACTTGCTCAATTTTCCACGATCAGATGGCACAACCAGGCACTGGCACGTAAACAAATTTCTATTACCGCTTCCAACGGGCGATGCAGGTATTGCCACGATGTATACTGACATTTCTGAACGTCAGGAATATCAGCGACGACTTACCGAGAGCGAAGAGCGCTACAATCTCGCCTCCAGACACGCAGGGATATGGGATTGGCATATTGAAACAAATAAAGTGTACATCTCACCTGCATTTGCGCGAATGGTCGGTTGGGATGAAGAAAAAGCGACCGGCGTTACGATAAACGAAATTAATTCCCTCATTCATCCCGAGGATTACCAAAAGCATCGCGAAACACTGCGCGCTCACATTTCAAACCACGCGATTCCGTATGATATTGATTACCGCTTTCGGATGCCTGATGGAACGTATCGCTGGTTCCACGCCGTTGGTCAATCGATCTCCAACGACAGCGGTCAGCTTGTTCGTATGGCCGGAATGGTCACTGATATTGATAGTGAACGGACAACCGTTGAAGCCTTGCGTGTTAGCGAGGCCCAAATCGCAACCCTTTTGGATAATTCGCCCGCGCCCATTTACTTTAAAGATAAGAACTTGCGATTTGTCATGATCAACCAGCGCTATGCTGATGTATATGGCGTTGAAATGGAAGATGCGGTTGGCCGCACATCACTTGAATTGTTTCCCACCAGAATAGCCGAGAGCTTTATGAGTCATGACAGGGAAGTATTGGAGTCGCGGTCCCTTGTTGTCCGTGAAGAACAGGTCGACGATGCGACCTTCCTGACGGCCAAGTTTCCTATTATCGACCGTTATGGAAACTTGTTGGGTGTCGGTGGTATCGAAACAGATATTTCCAAGCGCGTCTCCGTTGAGATGGCATACCGTCAGGCGCGGGATGACGCTGAGGCTGCAAACCGCTCAAAGTCGGCATTTCTCGCCAACATGTCCCATGAACTACGCACCCCCTTGAACTCAGTGATTGGATTCTCGGATAGCTTACTCACCGGCACACTTGGCGAAATAGAGAACCCATTACATAGAGAGTATCTGGCAATCATTCGTACTGCCGGTGAACATCTTTTAGACCTTATCAATGACATTCTGGATCTTTCGCGCATTGAAGCCGGCAAACTTGAGCTCGAAGAGGCTGTATTTGATCTGGAAAAAGTCATAGCAGAATCCATTCGCCTGACGGCGGAACGGGCGGGCTCCGTTGGGTTACTGGTATCAAGTCATATTGATGCGGGCTTGCCTCACGTGCGCGCTGACGAACGTCAGATCAAACAGGTAATCATCAATCTCATATCAAACGCGATCAAGTTCACAGAGGCTGGTGGGCAGGTAAAAATACGGGCTACTCGCTTGGAAGGTGAGGGCCTCGAAGTCTGCATCGAAGACAACGGCGTTGGCATCAGCGCTGAAAATCTGGAGCGTGTGCAGAAACCATTTATTCAGGTTGCTGATGCAATGACGCGGCAACATACGGGCTCTGGCCTTGGCCTTGCCATCGTGCGTTCAATTATCAAATTGCATGGCGGACAGACGCGACTGGAAAGTGAACTCGGAAAGGGCACGAAAGTGACGTTCGTTCTTCCCGAAAGGCGTCTCGTGACCAATAAGGATTGACCTGAAACCTGATCCTGCGTTTGATATGTGTAATCCAGAAAAAGGAGTCCACAATGATTAAGCAGTATATTCGCGTGTGCGCCACGGCATTCGTATTGGCTCTGCTCGGCACAACACAGGCATTCGCAGCCGACGTGCTATGGTACGGCCAAGCGGCGTTCAAGATCACGTCGCCAAGCGGAAAGGTCATTCTAATTGATCCGTTCATTACCAAAAACCCGAAGACCCCGGATGAGCTAAAAGATCTCGGCAAACTCGGCCCCGTAGATATGATACTCGTCACCCACGGGCATGGAGATCATGTCGGCGATACTGTCGAAATTGCGAAAATGACCGGTGCCAGGGTTCTAATGAACGCAGACATGGGCCGCACGTTCGCATCCCTCGGCTGGCTCGACTACAAGCAAATGATCCGCTTCAACAAGTCAGGCCCCGTTAAAGTCGCCGGGATCACCATCACCATGGTGCGTGCGGAGCACAGTTCAGAGATTAGCCACAAGGATAAAGACGGTAAGGAAACCATGCATCCCGGCGGTGAGCCCGCGGGCTTTATTGTTGAGCTTGAAAACGGCAAGACGATCTATCATGCAGGTGATACAGGTGTCTTTGCGGATATGGCGTTCATCGGCTCATACTATAATCCAGATGTTGCGTTGCTGCCGATTGGCGGACATTTCACAATGGACCCGGCCCACGCAGCCTATGCCGTAAAAAACCTGTTAAAGACAAAAACAGTTGTGCCCATGCACTACGGGACATTCCCGCCGCTCAAAGGGACCCCTGAAGAATTCATCACCGCATTGGGTGATTTTAAAACCGACGTTGTCGTCATGCAGCCCGGCGACACACGCACGTTCTAAGTGAAATCAAGGCCAGGTAGACCAGGCTTGACGTATCACCGTCAGGTCTGGGCTATCGTTCCGTGGCCCGAAACAGGTTCAGACTTCGTGATCAAAGAATTCGTGCATTTCCTTAATTTGGCCTTCTTCAAAGTAGCCAAATGACAGGATATGATCGACGCGCGTGCCATCGTCACTGAACGGTAAGCGGAGAAAGTGATACTGCAGCTTACGTGCCGGGTTCACGGCGCTTCTGCGTGTCGTGCGAAAAAACTTGGGCGCAAACGTCGTGACGATTTCATCGTAGTCCCCAGCGACCTTTTTCGATAAGTACGCAGGCGTGACAGTGCTGACCCGTCGCCCCGTATAGTCGGTTCTTTGCACCCGCACTCGCGCCGAACCAAAGAAACGATACTGGTAATCTCGAGGGTCATAATCGACATCAACAACGGCGCACCACGGAATCAGGTTGAGCGGCAACGCAAGGAAATCAAAATCTTCCCAAGCCGGCGCTTGTCGACCTTGCAACAAGGAATCCCAATACGACAAAACCGCCGCTGTCTCTGGCAGAAGTTCGACTTCAGCCGGATCGATAATTTCTTCCTCGTAGTTATTCATCAAAGCATTCCGACTTTTTGTACGTAATCTTGCGTCTGATATATAAAACCAAACTACATTCATTGATGCGGATACTGCAACGTCCGTCCCGGTTCATCCGGAAAACATTGGAAATGGTAATCCCCTATCCAAATAGGCTAGGCTCAGTGACACCTCAATTGTCAGTATCGGGATAACAAATGGAACAACCACAAAATATGGATCACGTCATCGCCGATATTATCCGTGATGAGACCGAGAACGTGCGTTGTGTTTTGGGCCAATCATTTTTGAAGGGTTGGGCGGCGACCAAAAATATCCATCAGACAATCCTCGTCCTGACCGACAAGCGCCTTTATCAGGTCGGCACTTTTTTCGATAAGAAAGGCAAAGATGTCTATCCGAAAAACCGAGGTGAACACACAATTGAAATCGACGACCTGATCAGCATTGATACGACCGATATCCCTGTTCCAAAAGTCATCGGCAGAATAGGCGCGATCCTTACAGCGCTGGGGTTCATTGTTCTCATCGGCGGGTTTATCGAAGGCAGCGCGTTTGGGCTTGTGGTCGGCATTTTCGTCGGCGCTGCATGGCTCATCGTACCGGGCGCCTTGATGTTGTTTTATGCCAAGTCGGATGGACAGAAATACCTGAACATCACCCACAAGGATGGCGTCTTCGCACTCTCATGTAAAAAACACGATCCGGAAGAACTGGCTGCGTTCGAGGAGAAAGTGTCAGCAGCGATCGGGTGATGACGGCATGACGAGAGTGCTGGCAATCATCAAATCCAAAAAGCAAAAAGCCTCGGTTTCCCGAGGCTTTTAACACGGTGGGCACGCCCGCGCGCATTGCGCGCTCAGTTAAAGGTCTGTTGTGCCAAAACAAAACCCCAAGGTTTCCCTTGGGGTTTTGATGGTGGGCACGACTGGGATTGAACCAGTGACCCCCTCGATGTCAACGAGGTGCTCTCCCGCTGAGCTACGCGCCCATGTCAGGAGGCGGTTATAGAGATTTGGCTTGGCTTTGCAAGACTTTGACGCGTGTATATCCAATTTTTTGATATGTCATCTAAAACATGACGCGCTTCGCTTGCAAGCTTGCCCGTCACGCGGTTTAATCCTCATCCAAAATTCAGCAAATACCATCCGATGCTTTTTCCTGTTGGGTGGACCACAAAGACGACCGGAATGACCTGCCCCATGAGTGCCGACACTTTTGATCTTCATCCTGAATTCAACAGACCGGAACTGGTTTTTGATGTTGCGCGTCCGGAAGTTCTGACGTCGCCCGTGGTTTTTGCTTCGCCGCACTCAGGGTGCCACTATCCGGAAGATTTTCTGAAAATGTCACGCCTTGATAATCGGGCGATCCGGCGCTCAGAAGACGCCTTTGTGGATACCCTTTTTGCTGTTGCCCCTGATTTTGGCGCACCTTTGATACGCGCGCATTTCCCGCGTGCTTATGTCGATGTGAACAGGGAATCCTTTGAACTCGATCAGGATATGTTCGACGAAGTTTTACCCGACTGGGTCAACACGACATCTCCACGGGTTCAGGCGGGCCTTGGCACCGTGGCAAAGATTGTCGCCGGTGGTGCCGAGATTTATCGGGATCAGCTTGAATTTGACGAAGTACAACGTCGTATCAAGACCTGCTATCGGCCTTATCATGAGGCGTTGGATGGACTGATCCAGGATGCGTTGAATAGGTTTGGGGCATGCCTTTTAGTTGATTGTCATTCCATGCCCTCGTCTGCACTGCCCAGCGTGCCAGGCAAGCCCGGGCATCCTGACATTGTTCTTGGTGACTGCCACGGGGTCTCGTGTAATCAGGACATCGTCCATACAACGGAGACAACACTACGTGATCTCGGGCTCACGGTTCATCGCAACAAGCCCTACGCTGGAGGCTTCACGACGCGTCATTATGCCAACAAGTACGATCACGTACAGGCACTTCAGATTGAAATAAATCGCGCCCTTTATATGGATGAAATTCAAATCTGCCGTAACGCCGGATTTGACCGCATGGCGGAACGGATGCGGCTATTGGTTGCGCGCCTGACAGACATAAGTGCTAATATCCTGCCCATCACAACCGCGGCAGAATGACCGGGGGCCCCATGGTTTCGTCGTCGCCAACGATACGTGAACGCGAAGATGCGGATATGGCCCGTATTACCGAGATTTACGGCCATCACGTTCTCAATGGCGCATCCAGTTGGGAACTCACACCGCCGGACGTTACCGAAATGACCAAGCGTGCGCACGCGTTGAGAGATGGCGGCTATCCCTACCTGGTGGCTGACATTGATGGCCGCGTTGTCGGTTATTCGTATGCTGGCGCATATCGACCTCGCCCGGCCTATCGCTTTACGGTTGAGCATTCTGTGTATGTCGATGATGCCGTTCGCAGAGGCGGCATCGGCCATGCGTTACTGAAAGCCATGATAGACACCTGCGAACAGCGGGGTTATCGGCAGATGATTGGTATCATCGGTGACTCCCAAAATCTGCAATCCATCCGATTTCACGAAAAACTGGGCTTTGAGCATGTCGGATGTGTCAAAAACATCGGCTTTAAGTTTGATCGCTGGATGGACCAGATTTTGATGCAGCGGCCGCTTGGTGACGGCGCAAAGACCCTGCCCGAGCCAGACTGACCCCATTTCCCGGTGATATTGCAGTGCAACCGACGTAGCCAAAAAAGAGGCCGCGCCCGAAGGCACGGCCCGAGTGATTGGGAGGAAACATCCAATTTACAACGCCTTGGCCGAAGCGCGAACGCCCGACCAAGATGCTGCAATGCACAAATTAAAGGCTTTTTATACGGATGCAAATAAAAAAGGCATATTTGCTACAATTAAAGTAATTCTTTCCTAGTGACGTGACAGATTTGCCACCATTTCATGGTTAATAAAAACCGTAAATTACCCTGATCTTCACGTTGTCGTTAATACTTCCTTGATTCTATTGAGAGAATCTAAGCGTCCCTGGCAATGCGTTGTTGGCATTGCTTTTGCTTCATAGAGGGTGGGTATAGGAGCGGGACGTTGAGATTAAACAAAGAAACACGGCCTTGGTTAATACTTTTGAGCGTCACGGTCGGCGTTGCCGTCATTATGCTGGCGACCGCGTCCGTTGCATTGGCTGCGACGACATTCACCAAGGCTCAGGAAGCACGTGGTTTCGCCCTATGTGAGCGCGCGACCGCGCGTTGGGAACGTATTTCCAATGTGCCCTCCAAATTACTGACAGCGATTTCTCTGGCCGAATCCGCAAAGTGGTCAAAGCAGCAAAAACGTGTACGTGCATGGCCCTGGACGGTGACGTCCGGCGGTCCCGGTAGCTACTTCCCCACCAAAGCCGCAGCAATGGCCGAGGTACGCCGTCTGCAATCAATGGGCGTTGAGAACATCGATGTCGGGTGCATGCAGGTCAATCTGCATTACCACGGCCATGAATTTAACAGTGCCAGCGACGCCATGGATCCGGATATCAATGTCGCCTATGCGGCCAGGTTCCTGACCCGGCTTAGAAACGATGCCGACAGTTGGGGCGAAGCCGCCGGTTACTACCACTCAAAAACACCAGAACGCACCGCATACTACCGCGGCAAGGTCGAAAAGTTTTGGGCCGGTCTTAAAGGTGCTCCTATCGAAGAAGAGTTCGCGGTCGCCGCCATTGCCCCCGAGCCACCAAAATTCGTGACCATCACGCCTATCGATCGGGCGCGGACCAAGGCCCTGAACAGCCGCTTTACGAAACTAAAAACGGCGGCCCGGCAACTTAGAGATGATCTGGACCCGAAGGCAAAGCGCGCGCGTCAACTCGAAGCCTGGCGCAATGCACGTGGTCGCGCCGAGCAATTGCAGCACTTGCTCGCAGCCCGCAAAGCCGAACTCGCGCAACGTCGTGAGGCCGAGCTAAAAAACGCCTTCAAAACGGATAAGAAAAAACGGTTCGCCGAAAACCGTCAGCGACAACTGGCGCAGTGGCGTCAACGCATTGCCAAAGGCACACCTGTCACCCACTAAATTAGAACGAGCGCGGCATCCCCAATACATGCTCAGCGATATAGGACAGGATCAGATTGGCTGAGATCGGTGCTGTGCGGTACAGGCGCGTCTCTCTGAATTTCCGTTCGATATCGTATTCTTCAGCAAACGCAAATCCACCATAGGTCTGCATGCACGTGTCCGCCGCGTGCCAGGACGCATCCGCCGCCAATAGCTTCGCCATGTTGGCTTCGGCACCACAAGGCGCACCGGCATCAAAGAGATCCGCCGACTTCGCCGTCATCAATGCCGCGGCTTCGGTTTCCGCGTAGCATTGCGCAATCGGGAACTGGATGCCCTGGTTCTGCCCAATCGGACGATCAAAGATCACACGATCCTTTGCGTATGTACTGGCTTTTTCGATGAACCAGCGCGCATCACCAATGCACTCATGGGCAATCAAAATCCGCTCTGCGTTCATGCCATCCAGGATATATCGGAACCCTCGCCCCTCTTCGCCAACAAGGGCGCCCGCCGGAATTCTCAAATCATCAAAGAAGACCTCTGTCGAGTTATGATTGAGCATCGCCCGGATCGGCTTGATCGTGAGCCCATTGCCGAGTGCATCGCGCATATCAACCAGGAAGATCGACAAGCCATCGTGCGGTTTTTTGCCCTCGTCCCGGGGAGACGTGCGCGCCAAAAGCAGCATAAGATCGGAATGCTCAGCCCGTGACGTCCAGACTTTTTGGCCGTTGACGATATAGCTGTCGCCATCACGGACAGCCGTGGTGCGAATGCGTGACGTGTCCGTACCGCTTGTCGGCTCCGTGACGCCGAATGCCTGCAAGCGCAGCGCACCTGATGCGATTTCTGGAAGGTAAGTCTGTTTCTGCGCATCGCTGCCATGGCGAAGAAGTGCGCCCATGATATACATCTGCGCATGACATGCGGCCCCGTTGCCGCCCGAGCGGTGCACGGTCTCGAGAATGGCACCGGCCTCACGAATGCCAAGTCCCGACCCGCCAAATTCTTCAGGGATCAAGCACCCAAGATACCCAGCGTCCGTCAGCGCCTGAACAAATTTTGTCGGATAACCCCGCTCGCGGTCTAACTCCCGCCAGTACTCACCCGGGAACCCCTCGCAAAGCTTTGCGACACTATCTCGAATGGCATCGAGTTCTTCGTCATTTGTGTGATCAGTCATGGAACCTGTTTATACCTTGTATTCTGTCATCAACATTACCTAATAATGCTCAGAAGCAATATCAACGTTGGAGGTCAATCATGCTCAAGTTATACGACGTACCGCTATCAGGAAACTGCCACAAAGTACGACTGATGCTTTCTTTGTTAAATGTTGAGTATGAGAAAGTCCCCGTTGATATGCCCAACGGTGCGCATAAGCAGCCCGATTACCTGGCCATCAACCCGCTCGGCAAAGTCCCGGCGATCGATGATGACGGCACGGTGCTTTGGGACAGTCAGGCGATCCTTGTGTATCTGGCCAGTAAATACGGCTCAACCGATTGGTATCCAGACGATGCCGTGGGTCGGGGCGAAGTACAAAAGTGGCTGGCCCTCGCCGCCAACGAAATGTTTAACGGCCCGGCGATCGCCCGCGCCATCATTATCTTTAAACGCGCAGGCGACCATGCCGGCGCCAAAGCCGCTGCCGAGGCCACGCTAGGTGTGCTTGAGGGCTGGCTTAAGGACCGTGAATGGCTGGCGTGCGGCCGCGCGACAATCGCAGATATCGCCGTTTACCCTTATGCGGCGATGGCATGGGAAGGTCATGTGGATATGGATGCGTATCCATCACTTAACGCATGGATCAAGCGCGTTGAGGCGCTCCCCGGCTATGTGGGCATGAAAAATATGCCGCGCCCTGCGTAACGGACATCAAGGCTTGAGGCGATAACCGGTTTTGAAAATCCAGGCAATCAATGCGAGGCAGACGCCTAAAAAGACCAAAGACATGGCGACGCTGGCAATAATGCTGACGTCGCCTTTGTCATAAAAGGCCCAGCGGAAACCACTGATTAGATACACGACCGGATTGAACAAACTCACGGTCTGCCAGATCGGCGGCAACATGCTGATGGAATAAAACGTTCCACCCAGGAATGTCAGCGGCGTGATCACCAATAGAGGCACGATCTGTAATTTTTCAAATCCATCGGCCCAGATACCAATGATAAAGCCCAGCAAAGAAAACGTAATCGACGTCAGTACTAGAAATCCAAACATCGCAAACGGATGCGCAACTTCCAACGGCACAAAAAAGCCAGCCGTCGCCAGAATGATGACACCAAGGATAATGGACTTGGTCGCCGCGGCCCCCGCATAACCGATAACAATTTCAAGATAAGAAACCGGTGCCGATAGTATCTCGTAAATCGTCCCAGAAAACTGTGGAAAATAAATCCCGAACGACGCGTTTGAAACACTTTGCGTCAGCAAGGAAAGCATAATCAGGCCGGGCACAATAAATGCACCATAGCTGACCCCGTCTATTTCGGTGATGCGGGTCCCGATGGCTGCGCCAAAGACAATAAAATACAATGATGTCGATAGCACCGGCGAGACAATGCTTTGCATCAATGTCCGCGCGGTCCGTGCCATCTCAAATTTATATATCGCGGCCACACCCCGAAAGTTCATGCGTCATCTCCCTGATGCACCAGCGTCACGAAGATATCTTCAAGTGAACGTTCCGACGTCTCAATATCATTGAAGCCGATTTTTTCCTTTGATAAATCCGCCAACAAACTTGTAATACCGGTTCGCTCGGCCTTGGTGTCATAGGTGAAGACCAGCGCGGCACCTTCGTTGGCCAATGCCAGATTATGTTTGGACAGCGCCTTGGGCACAGCGCTCAAATTCTTCTGCAAATGAATAGTTAACTGCTTCTCACCGAGCTTTCGTATGAGTTCCGTTTTCTCATCAACAAGAATGATCTCACCGGCACGAATGACGCCGATCCGATCAGCCATCATTTCGGCTTCTTCGATATAGTGTGTGGTCAGGATAATCGTGACACCACTGTCACGCAGATCGCGCACCACGTTCCACATGTCTTTGCGCAACTCAACATCAACGCCAGCCGTCGGCTCATCAAGGAATAGGATCGTCGGCTCATGAGAGAGCGCCTTGGCAATCAGCACTCTGCGTTTCATGCCGCCGGACAACGTCATGATGCGATTGTCTCGTTTATCCCAGAGTGAGAGGTCCCTTAGAATTTTTTCAACATGAGCATGATTTTTAGGCTTACCAAAAAGGCCACGTGAGAAATTTACGGTATCCCAAACGGTCTCGAATGCATCTGTTGTCAGTTCTTGGGGCACAAGGCCGATACGCGACCTTGTTTCTCTAAAATCAGAATTGATGTCAAAACCAGCAACACGAACGCTGCCCGTCGTTGCATTGACGATCCCACAGATGATGCTGATGAGCGTCGTCTTTCCGGCACCATTCGGGCCTAAAAGTGCGAATATCTCACCTTCACTGATCTGGAGATCAACGTTCTTGAGCGCCTGGAAACCATCATCATAGGATTTGGACAGGCTTTGTATATCTATAACGGGTTGCATCGCCAGAAAATAGGCAGCGACGCCCGGTTTTGAAAGGAGTTTTCGAGAAATTAGTTAAGCCAACTCAGAGAATATCCCCCTCACCTGTCCTCTCCCCCACGGTGTTGGGGAGAGGGACTCACGCATCAACGCACATTCCTCTTATCCCTCTCCCCTTTCAAGGGGGAGAGGTTAGGTGAGGGGGTGTCACCCCCACAGTTCAGGTGATGGTGGATGGATTTTGCCGCCCGTAAAGTCCAGTCCGTTGTCCCGATCTTTTTTCAGCAACAGTGGGCCATCCAGATCTACGATCTTGGCACCTTGCGCAACAAGTGCCGCAGGGGCCATTGCCAGAGAGGTGCCGACCATACACCCAACCATGATCCCAAATCCCATGTCCTGGGCCTTTTGTTTCAATGAAAGCGCTTCGGTTAATCCGCCGGTTTTATCCAACTTGATATTGACCATATCGTATTTGCTTTTCAGCGCCTCAAGATCGGCAGACGTGTGCAACGACTCATCCGCACAAATCGGCACCGGCGATTTAATTCCACGCAGACCGTCGTCTTCAGATGCAGGCACGGGCTGTTCCAGCATTTCAACACCAATATCGGCCAGATAGCTCGCCTTGGCACTGACAAGGTCCACCGTCCAGCCTTCGTTAGGATCAATCACAAGACGCGCATTGGGCGCTGCGGCATGGATCGCGTTCATGCGATCTTCGATATCATTGGCGTCTAATTTCACCTTCAATAAAGGTGCATGACTTAGCTCAGCAGCTCTGGCACCCATTTCATCAGGCGTTCCGATACCGATCGTCTCAGCGGTGATCTCGGGCGACAACGGACCTAGGCCTGCAAGCGCTGCGACCGTTGTGCCTTCAAGCTTTGCTTTGAGGTCCCACAACGCACAATCAACAGCATTTCGCGCTGCGCCAGCGGTCATCAGTTGGCTGATTTCCATCTGACCCGCACCGCCTTCAAGCGCCAGTTGCACGTCTGCAATTTCAGCCATCACGCCTTCAACGGTCTCATCGTAGCGCGGATAAGGGACACATTCGGCCCACCCCTTCGCATCACCACCAATGATTTCAACGACGACAACATCTGCCGCCGTCTTCACGCCCCGTGATATACCAAATGGACGGGCGAGCGGCCAGTTTTCGGCGCGAATTGTGACGGTTCGAGCCATGTCTAAACCAGCTTATCTACGATGGGCGCAACACCCGTTCGCACCGCATCTACGGCGGGCAATCCGAGGCGATCTTCTGTTTCTTGCAACAGTTTTTGTGCCGCCTGCTCATCAAGACTTTTCGTGTTGATCGAAACCCCGACCACTTCCACATTCGGGTTCACGTTCTTCGCGGCCCATAAGCCCGCCTCGATAACCTCTTCAAAAGATGGCAGTCCTTTGTCGCCCAAGCCACGTGCTGTCTTACGTGCGGCGTCATGGCAGATAACCAAGGCGTCCGGTTGCGAGCCATGGATCAAACCAAGGGTCACGCCTGCATAGGACGTGTGGAACAACGACCCCTGCCCCTCGACAACATGCCAATGATCTGCATCTGCATCAGGTGACAACCATTCCGCAGCACCGGAAATAAAATCTGCGATGACTGCGTCAACAGAAACACCATCACCGGAAATGAAAATGCCGGTTTGTCCGGTGGCCGCAAAACTAGCTTTCATGCCGCGCTTTTCCATCTCTCGCCAGATCGCCAGCGATGTGTACATTTTGCCAACAGATACATCTGTCCCAATGGTCAAAAGCCGTTTACCTGTGCGCTTCACACCACTCGCAACCGGGAAATCACGTGTCGGATGGCGAACATCCGTCAAGGTACGTCCATGTTCTTCTGCGGCCGCTTTAATTGCAGGATTTGCGCTCAACTTCTGGTGCAAACCACTGGCGACGTCCATCCCCGCCTCAATCGCTTCGACGATGGCGTCTGCCCAGGTATCAGAGATCAAGCCGCCACGGTTCGCGACGCCAACAATCATTGTGCCGCACCCCGCCGCCTTCGCTTCTTCAATGTTCATCTCGGGCAAGCCCAGATCAGCATTACATCCAACAAGACGCATCTGACCAACGCACCATTCCGGACGCCAGTCACGAACACCGATTGCGGTCTTTGCTGCAAGCTCGTCAGCAGCATCGCCCAGGAACATTAGGTAGGGAGTACGAAAAGACATATTCAAACCTCATTTACCCTGTTGGTTTAATTTTGCCCGGAGTGTGTCGGATAGAAAGGTGCTCGTCTAGGGGCCAGTAGCATTGTATTCTTGGTATCAACGCCTCAAGTAAGCTAAAAGCAATCTATACATCTACCCTCGTTTTCTGGAGATCATTCATGGCACATGTTGTTCAATCACCCGACCGTCCCGCTATTCCTGTTGCAGGAACAGACGATACATTCCCGGCGCATCGCATTTTCTGTGTGGGTCGAAATTATGCCGATCACGCGCGCGAAATGGGGCATGACCCGGACCGTGAAGATCCATTCTTCTTTGAAAAGCATACCAGCGCGCTTTTATTCGCCCCCGCACCCGATGGTGCAAACTTCCCATACCCACAGCAGTCATCGGACGTGCATCATGAGATCGAGCTTGTCGTGGGCCTGTCAAAGGGCGGCAATGATATCTCAATCGAACATGCATACGATCACGTCTGGGGATATGCGGTTGGCCTGGATATGACACGGCGCGACCTTCAGGGCGTTGCCAAAAAAGCCGGTCGCCCCTGGGAGGTTGGCAAATCATTTGACCATGCGGGGCCCATTGGCATGTTTCATCCGATCTCTGAAGCCGGACACATGACAGAGGGTCATATCCGCCTGGATGTAAATGGTGAAACGCGGCAAGACGGTAATCTGAACGAACTGATCTGGAAAATCCCCGAGATCATCAATTATCTTTCCAAGCTGTTCACGTTGCAAGCGGGTGATCTGATCATGACCGGCACACCGGCAGGTGTTGGACCAGTTCAGAAAGGTGACGTTCTTGAAGGCCATGTTGAAGGCCTGAGCAGCATCAAGATCACTGTCACTTAAAAACAAGTATGTAGAGCGGTGCGCGGTTAGCGCGTGCCTCAAGGCCAGACCTATGACCGAGAGAACTGAGTTTCCAGCGGCACCTTCAGCGCGCGATCTTGGGATTGCAACGGTGATGCTTATCCTCACGCCATTGTTTTGGGCGGGGCATAGCGTCGTCGGACGTCTAGTTGCCAATGAAATTCCGACGTTCTCTCTGGTCAGCGTACGCTGGTTCATCGCCTTCTTCATTCTGATAATATTTGTCGGCCATCGAGTCTGGTCCGAACGTTGGCTGCTTCAGAAACATTGGCGATACGTGCTTTTGACCGGCGTCGTCGGGCCGGCGTTGTTTCCGTGCCTTCTTTACGCGGGCCTGAAAACGACAACCGTCGCCAACACAAGTATCATCCAGACATCTGTGCCGGGTCTGGTCCCGTTCATCGCCTGGATATTGCTGCGCGAACGCGTCGCTATTCAGCAAATTATCGGCATTCTGGTTTCAGCAATTGGTGTGTCGTTCATCATCACCCGAGGGAATCCACTCGCCATTGCTGACGTTACGTTCGTGCCAGGTGACCTTATAATCTTGGGCGCGTTTACCACGTGGTCGTTGTATACCGTAATGATCCGACTCAAACCGGCTGGCATGCACGCCAATACGTTACTGGCTTCCAGTATGGCGATTGGTGCCCTCGCAACTCTGCCGTTATGGATATGGGAGGCATCGAACGGGCATTATATTCCGACCACCAAAGATGCCTTATGGTCGATGGCCTACATTATTATCTTCCCGTCGCTGCTGGCGTACTATTTTTATAACCATGCAATCAACATAGTCGGTGCCACCAAGGCAGGCCTTGCATCGCATCTTGTGCCGCCGCTGGGCATCATTCTGGCCGTTCTGTTTTTGGGCGAAGTCCTACAGCCTTTCCACGCCGTCAGCTTTGCGGTGATTATAACCGGTGTTGTCTTGGTTATTCGGGGCGGGCGCGCTTCAAAAAAGCCAACACCCTCCTAAGGGTCTCATTGCGCGCCATGCCGGGCGTAATGTCTTTCTGATACAAGGCCCTGAGCAGCCAGCGATCGTGTTCGGTTAGCTCAAAATATCTGCTGTGATCATTGAAGATCGACGGTTTCACAGCATTCGAATCGTTCGGCAATCCGAGTATTTGTGTGATTTCCTCAACAGCACACGCCCGGTGAAAACTTTCCGGGTGGCGCGCCGGGAACACAATCACGGCTGCAACGATCTCGCCTTTCTTGGTAAAATAATTCGCAAAACAGGTTGAGTTCTGCACCATCCAGCGAACTTTTTCCTGATCGTTATTCCAGTATTTGGCAACAGCCGCCGGTATCTCCTGATCCGGCAGATAGTACAAAATCACATTGACGTTCTTTTGATCAAAACCCTTGGGAAGTTTTTTAGCTTTATGTTTGGCATGCGAATAATACAACTCGACCGGATGCCCAGAGGTTTCCTGTAAGTCCCTGGCGACGTCTTCGATGAATGTTTCGAGATAAGCCGGATAGTTTTTGCCTTGGATACCCATCCGCACCGGCTTCGCCCATTTTCGGACGATATCGTATCTTTTTCCGGTGTATTCATTTCCAAACGCAATCGCGTCAAAATTTCGCAATAGATCAGCGTTCGAAAATGCTTCCTCGGCGCGCACCGCACCGATGGAAAAAACAACCACAACAACAGCGAATAGCAATTTCATCCGTAATTCATGCAGGATTATGCATAATTATGCTAGTCCCTGATTGCCCCAATATTGCCTTTTTCCCAACACGAAGTCGCCATATCCCCCGATCATTCTTTTCTTGGGTGTAGCCGCTTATGCGGTTTGTTTCTCCCACCTCTCCCCTAACAAACCTATGGGGGCCGTTTTCGCGGCCCCCTCTTTTTCGCCAAATAGCGTTTCTGGGATAGTTGACGTCCTTGTGGTTCATGACAGTATGCTAGAACAGAATAAACTCGTCCGTATCTGTTTCTCACAGGAGCCTTGCCGGTGTCCCGATATTCCATTTTCTCGCTCGCTCGAAATGCCCTGAGCGATCACAAAAACTGGCGCGAAGCCTGGCGTTCGCCCGACCCGAAACCTCATTATGACGTCATCATCATCGGTGGCGGTGGGCACGGACTGGCGACAGCCTACTATCTCGCTAAAGAACACGGCATCACGAACGTCGCAGTGATCGAAAAAGGCTGGCTCGGCGGCGGCAATACGGGGCGAAACACAACAATTGTGCGTTCCAACTATCTTCTTGAAGGCAATGCCCATTTCTACGAGTTGTCGTTGAAACTCTGGGAGGGTATGAGCCAGGATCTCAACTATAACGTCATGTTTTCCCAGCGAGGTGTCATTAACCTCCAGCACAATGACGCCAGCGTTGACGCGGCGATGCGGCGTGGTAACGCCATGCGCATGAACGGGATTGATGCAGAATGGCTGACACCCGCCGAAATCAAGGAGCGTGCGCCACTTTTGGATTTAACCGGTGGTGGCCGGTTCCCGGTTCTAGGCGGTCTTATTCAGCCGCGCGGGGGCACAGCACGCCATGACGCCGTGGCCTGGGGTTATGCCCGCGCCGCCGATGCCCGGGGCGTTGATATTATTCAAAACTGCGAGGTTACCGGCATTATCCGTGAAGGCGATAAGGTGACAGGTGTTGAGACCTCACGGGGCCGCATCAACGCTGATAAAATTGGCATCGCTGTCGCCGGTCACACAAGTCATGTTGCGGCAATGGCAGGCCTCAGGCTACCTATCGAGAGCCATGTCTTGCAGGCAATGGTTTCCGAGCCTGTAAAGCCTTGTATCGACACGGTAATCACATCTGGTTCCGGCCATATGTATATCAGTCAGTCGGACAAGGGCGAGTTGGTCTTTGGCGGCGATCTCGACTTTTACAATTCCTATGCCCAGCGCGGAAACTTCCCGAGACTTGAACAGGTCACGCAGAATATCCTGACACTTTTCCCTGCTTTTTCTCGGCTGCGGCTGATGCGATCATGGGGCGGCATCATGGATATGACCATGGATGGAAGCCCGATTATCAGCAAAACGCCGATATCAAATTTCTATATCAATGGTGGCTGGTGTTACGGCGGATTCAAGGCAACGCCGGGGTCAGGCTGGGTTTTTGCACATACCATCGCGCAGGACCGGCCCCACCCCACGAACGAAGCGCTTAGCCTCAATCGCTTTGAGACAGGCGCCACCCTCGACGAGATTGGTACGGGCCCCGTACCAAAGGCTCACTAAGGATCGGACATGCTACATATTGAATGCCCGTGGTGCGGCAAACGCGCTCAAACAGAGTTCACTTACGAAGGCGATGCATCCCTGAAGCGACCAGAGGACGGCGACATCGCTGCGTTTCATGCGTATGTGCATCTTCGTGAAAACGTCAATCAATGGCACGACGAGTTGTGGCAACACACTGCGGGTTGTCGACGCTTTTTCAAGGCGCGCCGGAATGTCACAACGCATGAGATTATCGCAACGGCGAAACCAAAAGGCGATCTTCCGGCAATGCCATCAGGGAAAATCACGTCATGAGCGCGCAGTCGTACCGAACACCTGACGGTGGCGCCGTTGACCGCACGCAGCCACTCAGCTTCACCTTTGATGGCAAAACCTATACCGGCTATCAAGGGGACACACTGGCCTCCGCGCTGATGGCAAATGGTGTGCGTCTGTTTGGGCGTAGCTTTAAATACCACCGCCCGCGCGGCCTGTTGGGCGTTGGGTTTGAAGAACCCAACGCGATGGTGCAGCTCCGCGCAGGAAACCGCACAGAACCCAATATTCAGGCGACCCGTATTGAACTTTTTGATGGTCTCGTTGCCACAAGCCAGAACCGCTGGCCTTCGCTGAATTTTGATATTGGTGCTTTAACGGGCGCTTTTGGAAAGCTGTTTCCGGCAGGATTTTACTACAAAACATTTATGTGGCCCGCATCACTGTGGATGACTTACGAACATGTCATTCGCAATATTGCCGGAATGGGCAAAAGCCCAACCGACAAGGACCCCGATCGATATGCGCATCGGTATGCACATTGCGATGTCCTGGTTGCGGGTGGTGGCCCGACAGGGATATCCGCAGCACTTGTCGCGGCGGAAACCGGTGCTCGCGTGGTTATCATTGACGATGGGCCAGAGCTTGGGGGCGCGCTGCTTGGGCGTAAACTCAAGATCGGCAATCAGGATGGGGCCGATTGGGCCCAGACGGCAGAGCAGAAACTCCGCAATATGGAGAACGTCACCGTCCTGACGCGAACCCAGGCAGCCGGATACTATGATCACAATATGATCATCGCCAATGAGCGTGTTGCGGACCATCATAAAGAACCCGCACCATTTATGCCCCGCCAACGCATTTGGCATTTCCGCGCAACCGAAGTTGTTTTAGCGACCGGCGCGATGGAGCGGCCACTGGTATTTGCGGGCAATGACCTGCCAAACGTCATGCTGGCCTCAACCGCTGGCACACTGGCCAATCATTTTGGCGTATTAGCAGGCCAAAGCGCCGTTATCTTTACGAACAACGGGTCCGCTTACACAGTAGCTGCGGATCTGAAAGCAGCAGGAACAACAATTAACGCGATCGTTGATGCGCGATCTGATATTCCGGCGGCAGAACTGGAACTGGCGAGATCTGCAGGCATTGGCGTGCTTGCAGGGCAAGTTGTTCTGGCTGCGGTGGGCGGTAAAAATGGCGTTAAGCGCGTTGTCATTGGTGACACCCCATCCGGGCCAGATGATAACGAAGTCAACACAACACAAACAATCGATTGCGATCTTTTGTGCGTCTCAGGCGGATGGACGCCAAGCGTTCACTTGTTCTCGCAATCGCGGGGCAAGCTTCGATTTGATGACACCAAATGCTGTTTTGTTCCGAATAAAGGTTTTCAGCGCGAACGGTCTGCGGGTGCATGTAATGGGGCATTTATGCTGCGTGAATGTCTGGTCGACGGGCGCACAGCAGGCATCAATGCCGCCGAAGCGGCTGGCTTTTCCGGATCAAGCAAAGAACTCAAGGGTGCAAGCGATGAGCCCGACGTTAAGCCAATGCCCTTGTGGGCATTGCCGTGGCCGCATGGAAACCACGACAAGCGTTTTGTCGACCTGCAGAACGATGTCACCGCCGAAGATGTTGCCTTGGCGCACCGCGAGGGTTTTCGCTCTGTTGAGCATTTAAAGCGATACACGACGTTGGGGATGGGTACTGATCAAGGGCGCACATCTAACGTCAACGGTCTGGCATTGATGGCAGGCCACCGGGGTGAAGATATTCCTGCCGTTGGAACAACAACATTTCGCCAACCGTTTTCGCCGATCACCATGGGGGCGGTTGCGGGACCGGCCATCAATGAACAGATGTCCCCGGTTCGACGGACCGCAATGCATGACTGGCATGAAGCTGCTGGCGCACCCTTTGTCCCGGCAGGTGCATGGATGCGCGCGCAAGCTTATCCAAAACCAGGAGAAAGTCTCCGTGATGCGTACCTGCGAGAAGCTGTTCACGTACGCAAACACGTGGGGATCGTCGATGTATCAACCCTTGGGAAAATCGATGTGCAGGGGAAAGATGCCGCAGAGTTTCTGAACCGTCTATACGTCAATGGGTTCGCGAAGCTGGATATCGGCAAATGCCGGTACGGTGTGATGCTGCGTGAAGACGGTATTGCCTACGATGATGGAACCGTGACGCGGCTTGATGAAAATCGCTTCATGGTGACGACCACCACAGGACATGCAGGTCCGGTCATGGTGCATATGGAGCGTCATGCACAAGTTGTCTGGCCTGATCTCGATGTAAAGCTGGTATCTGTCACCGAGGACTGGGCTGCGATTGCCATTGCCGGTCCTAAAAGCCGTGCCGTACTTGAGAAAGTGACCAGCGATATTGATGTCTCGGATGCGGCATGCCCGTTCATGGCATTCCGCGAGGGGCACATTTGTGGTGTCCCTGCCCGCTTGTTCCGGATCAGCTTTTCCGGCGAATTGGCCTACGAGATCAATGTGCCAGCAAACTTTGGTACAGCCGTCTGGGAAGGTTTGATGGATGCAGGTGCGGATCATCACATTGCCCCATATGGCACAGAGGCTATGAGCATTTTGCGGATTGAGAAAGGTCACGTTGTCGGGGCCGAGCTCAACGGGCGTGCGACAGCAGATGATCTTGGGTTTGGACGTATGCTCTCTACCAAAAAGCGATTTATCGGTGACGTCTTGAAAGACCGACCCGCGTTATTGGAAGGTGATCGCAAACAACTTGTTGGCGTGAAACCTGTCGATGGCAGATCACAGATTCCAAGGGGTGGGCAGATTGTGGCTGACCCCGACGGTCCACGCCCGGTCGCTATCCACGGAGAAATCACCTCTCGGTGTGAAAGCCCGAATGTCGGCATGCCTATCGGTCTGGCATTACTTAAGGATGGACGGAACCGTGTTGGCGAAAGGCTGATTGCATCCTCGCCAATTTTGAATAACGACGTCGAAATTGAGATTTGTGATCCGGTCTTTATTGATCCAAAGGGGGAACGGCTTCGTGGTTGATTTTACTCAAAGCCGCTCAGCTCTTGAGCGCGTCTATATCCAAGGCCATTTCGGCGTACCAGGGAAACAACCCGGCGTTACGCTGACCGAACGCAGACACGTGGAGATAGTTCATGTGGAGCATCGCGATGATGATTCTGAAAGCCCATTAGCCATTGCTAGCGCCGTTGGCTTCCCGCTGCCCAGAGCCGGCGAAACGGCTGAGAAAGATGAGCGCCGTGTGATCTGGCTTGGTCCGTCGCGATTATTGGTCACTGCATCCGGCACCTCATCGGCTGATCTGTCTGATGCGATTGCCAGCAAAGCAGAGAACGCCGCCGTGAATGATGTCTCATCAAGCCGTGTCATTATCAGGATATCGGGATCAAACGCTCGTGACATTCTCGCAGCCGGGTGCCCGCTTGATCTGCATAAAGATGTGTTCAAGCCGGGTATGACGGCAACCACGAACGTCGATCATTACACCGCGATCCTTGATTGCATCGATACGGACACTTTCGACATCTATGTTGCGCGCGGCTTTAGCATGTCATTTTGGCAGTGGCTGATTGAAGCTGCAGAGGAGTTTGGCGGAGAGGTGCTGGCGCCGAGTTAAACAGCGCCCCCAAAAAAGCGAATATTTCAAATAACCTCCTCACCTAACCTCTCCTCCTAAAAGGAGGAGAGGGATACAATATTTCGTCATTCCCGCGAAAGCAGGAATGACGACGTCGTTTGATTCGAACCTTCTAATAGAGAGGTTTAGCGACCAGCTTCCAGTAGCATCTTTGCCACTTCGCGCGGGCGTTCCAGCATCATCATATGACCGGTCTTGGGCAACACAGTCATCTCACATGATGCAATGTTTTCCGACAGCGCGCGCGCATTTTTTGGCGGTGTCATCTTGTCTTCGTCTGCGCAGATCAAGTGCGTACTGGATGTAATATTCTGTGCCGCGTTCAAGGCATTTTTGTAGGCATCGCAAGCGATCAGATCATTAGCCAATACGCCCGGCTTTGCGCTTAGCAACAAACGCTCGGCAGCGCCCATTGCCCAAAGACCCGGATGAATATGTCCGCCCTTGTGCGATATATTCCCAAAGCCCCAGTCCGTGATCAGCCCCGGCGCAAGCTTTCCACCATCCTCTGCGGCCTTTATCAGGTCCGGATGCACAGGCATCTCGGCGGCACATCCCAGCAAGGCAACAGTTCGCATACGCGCGGGAATTCGTGACGCTACTTCCAATGCGACAAGCGAGCCCATCGAATGTCCGCCAATAGAAACGTTCAGACAGCCAGCTTCATCCATGAACGCGATGACCCAATCCGCCATAGCTTCGACGCTGGAGATGACGTCTCCACCGGACTGCCCATGTCCTGGCAAATCAACCGCCAATACACGAACACCCCGGTGTGCCAGATATCGGTTTTGCATCTGCCACACAGTACTGTCCATCCCTGCCCCATGGACGAGAACCATGGTCGGCGCGCCATCTTTGGGGATCAGTCCGCCCGTTGCAGCGTGGGCCTTTTGTCCATTGAGTGTGATTTCCATGGTTTAACCCCTTTGCGAAGCACGTAGCCCCGCCTTCAGATCGGCAATAATGTCATTGCAATCTTCAATGCCGACGGAAACCCGGATCAGGTTTTCGCCAATACCTGCGGCCTCAAGCGCCTCTGCACTCATTTGCTGGTGCGTTGTGGACCCTGGATGAATGACCAGTGTCTTGGCATCACCCACGTTGGCCAGGTGCGACGCGAGCTTTACAGCTTCAATAAATTTCCGTCCCGCATCACGGCCACCCTTGATGCCAAAGCTCAAAATAGCCCCGGCCCCTTTAGGCAAAAGTTCTTTGGCCAGATCATGGTCCGGATGAGATGGTACAGATGGATGGTTTACCCATTCGACCTCTTCCGCGCTATCCAGGAACGCCGCGACCTTCACCGCATTTTCAACGTGACGCTGAACACGTAACGGCAATGTTTCTGTGCCCTGGATAATATGAAAAGCGTTCATCGGGCTCAAACAGGCACCAAAATCCTTCAGGCCCTCTGCGCGCATCCGCATGATCAGGGCCTGTGGGCCAAATTCTTCAGAAAAATCGATACCAGCATACCCGTCGTAAGGTTCGGTCAGGGTCGGAAACTTGCCACTGGCTTCCCAGTCAAACGCACCTGAATCAACAACGATACCGCCAATCGCAATTCCGTGCCCACCGATAAACTTGGTGAGCGAATGCATGACGATGTCAGCACCATGATCAAACGGCTTCATGAGATAGGGTGTTGTGAACGTGCTATCGATCATGAGCGGGATGCCCGCGTCGTGTGCGATATTTGCAACCTTGGGAATGTCCATAACCTCAATGCCCGGGTTTCCAAGGGTCTCGCCGAATATAAGTCGTGTATCGTCTGTGATCGCGGCCTTAAAGGCATCGTGATCTCGTGGATCAACGAATGTGGTTTCGATGCCAAAGCGCGGCATCGTGTAGCTGAAAAGATTATGCGTCCCGCCATAAAGCGAACCAGATGCAACGATATGACCGCCCTTATCCATCAGTGTGGCGACCGCGAGGAAAATCGCGGCCATGCCGCTTGCCGTCGCCACCGCACCGACACCCCCCTCTAGCGCAGCAATCCGTTCTTCGAGGACCGCCACCGTCGGATTGGAAAGCCTTGAATAAATATGTCCCGGTTGCTCGAGATTATAGAGCGATGCCGCATGGTCCGTATCATCGAACATATAAGACGTGGTTTGATAAATCGGCACCGCACGGGACCCCGTCGCAGAGTCTGGTTGATGACCCGCGTGCAGGCTCAGCGTATCAAAGTTATAAAATTTTGGCGCGACCATGGAGGCCTCCTCAGCATTGGGCTTTACAAATCCGACCCCTCTCATTAGGCAGAACCCAGCAAGGCGTCAATCGAAACACGCCAATTTGAGGAGAGACACATATGACCCGTGAGATTAAATCCGTCGCCGTTCTGGGTGCTGGCACAATGGGCACCGGCATCGCCGGACTGGCTGCCGAGAAAGATTGTAAGGTTTTGTTGTTGGATACATCCATGGAGGCTGCTGAAAAAGCGCTGGACCGTATCGTCAATGGGCGCCCACCGGCAATCGACACACCCGGCAAAGAAGCCAACATTACGCTCGGCACACTTTCAGACGATCTTGAAAAGATCGCTGACTACGACTGGATTTGCGAAGCGGTCATCGAAGACCTGGACACCAAGCGTAAACTGTTTGAGCGGTTCGAGCCTTTGCGGAAGGACGGGTCCGTTGTCAGTACCAACACATCCGGTATTCCCCTGAGCGATATCACAGAGGGCATGCCTGAACGGTTATTGAAAGACGTCGCCGTAACGCACTTCTTTAACCCGGTTAAAATCATGAAGCTTTGTGAATTGGTGCCAGGCGAACAAACGGACGCCGAGGTTATTGATGCATTCCGGGCGTATCTTGGTGGCGAGATGGGCAAAGGCGTCGTCAACGCCAAGGATACTGTGAACTTTATCGGCAACCGGATCGGGTGTTTCTGGATGTTGCGCGGCTTGCATGCGGCGACCGACGCGCGGGCAAATGGGCTCAGTCAGGAACGCATCGATGCGTTGATGTCGGGGCCTGTTGGTTTGCCGCCAACCGGGCTTTACGGGCTGATCGATCTGATTGGTCTCGATATCATGGATTTTGTTGGCAAGAATCTCGAGATCAATCTGCCTGACGGCGACATGGGAACGGATTTCACGAAGTTCCCGGCCGCGGAGCAGGCAATGCTTGAGCGAGGTCAGCTTGGCCGCAAGACCGGCGGAGGGTTCTACCGGGTCAGTAAACTTGATGATGGCTCAAAGAAAAAAGAGACCTTCGATCTGAACACCGGTGAATGGCGCGATGCCGAAGCTGTCGAGTTGGATGTGACCGCAAATGTCATGTTCGCGGACAATGCAGATGGTCAGTTCAGTTGGGATATCATGGGCTCCACATTGGCTTATGCAGCCAACCTGATCCCTGAAATTTCAGACGATATCGTCAACGTCGACCGTGCCATGCGCTGGGGCTTTGCCTGGGGCAAGGGGCCGTTCGAGTTGCTGGATGCACTCGGCCCACTGGCATTCCTGGAAAAGTGCCGTGCAAACGGTCATGCACCAAAGATGCTCGAAGTGCTTGAAGCTGCTGGCGCTGAGACATTCTACAAGGATGGCACGTTCCTTGGCCTTGATGGCAAGTATCACCCTATTCCTGCTGAGTAATGATGACCCCTTCACCTAACCTCTCCCCCTGGAAGGGGAGAGGGACAGGATGAGTGGTGTTATTTCAGCGCGCGCGGATTGCTAAGCTTGAGGGTTTCGACGACGCCTGCCAGAAGCTTCGCATGATCTTCGGCTGAGCCCTCGCCTTTGCGGATTTTTGCTGCGAGTGCGGATCGCACATCAGCTGTTTCATCCTGAATATCCAATGCGTCAATCTGGCGCGACACAATTGAAAGTGCATTCGAGGCCATCAGGGCTTTGTAGCGCGCATCACCATCCAGCACGCTCGCCAGATCATATCGGATAATATCACGGGCGATATTAAGTAGCGCGTCCAGTGAAGGTGCCGGGCGCGATGCGTAGGAAATGCCCTCAGCAAGATCGACTGCATCATCCGGTCCGGTTTGACGTAAGATCTCCAGTTCCAGTTCCGGGACAATGTGCGCGGTCAGTGCAAGCTCGAGGTTTTGCTCGCCGCCGGTGACAAAGCGATCTGCCTGCTGCAACGCAATCACCGCCCAGCGCATATGCGCCATCACCTGCCAGTAGCCAAGCTGGTCCCGATCAAGGGATCGCCCGCTTTCGGCCTCATATCCATCGAAAAGTGCATCAAGCGAGCCAATCCCCCCAACCTCCCGGTCGTTCGCCCCAAAGCGCCAGCATTTCGCAGTGAGCCACCCGATGTCTTCCATGGGATCAGACCAGCCGGCAAACTCCCAATCCAGAATGGCCGTCAATGCGCCGTCATCAACCATGTAATTACCGGTGCGGTAGTCTCGGTGGCAAAACACGGTCTCGCCGCCGGATGGCATATGATCTTTGAGCCAGCGAAGCCCCCATTCCAGCGCAGGATGTGTCCCCGGTAACGCATCCAGATGACGACGGTAGTCCATGACCGAAACCTGCGCCGGGCGGCCGTCGGGCTTGGCAATAAAGCCAAGTTCCGGATCGTCTTTGATGGAATGGATACGCGCGAGGTTTATGCCCAGGTCCCGGGCAAGCTGATCATTTACTTCCGCCTTTGCCAGTTTATGGCCCGCCGCCGTGCCTTCGGCGCGGTGCATCAAAAAGAAAGGTGTGCCCAATACAGATGTGTCTTCGCAAAGCACACACGGCGTTGGCACTTGAACCCCCGCCTCAGCAGCATGTTTCAAGATCGCAAACTCTTCGGCGCGACCATGGCTTACGGCGACATTCGACGGTGCATCTTTGCGTAGCACCAGGTCATGCTTTCCAGGCCATTCGCCCCCTTCCAAATCAAGCAGCAGTTTCCAGTTTTCCTGAATGGCACCACCCGAAAGCTGTTTCAGATCCCGGACCTGCGCCCGTCCACCCGATTGCCGCGCAAGCCAAACTTCAAGACGTTTGATCGCGTCCCGGTCCATATTTGATACAGCGTCGTCGTTTCTAATCATCAGGCGTCCGGCTTGTCCCAGGACCAGAAATCCATGCCCTTGTCGCTCAGCGCACCAGCCAGAACCATCTTGTGGACTTCTGAAGCTCCATCAACCAGACGGGCCTGGCGAGCGTAGCGATAAATCCATTCGAGCACGGTATCTTTCGAATATCCTCGGGCTCCGTTTAACTGGATCGCCGTGTCGACGGCCTTATGCAGCACATCAGCAACAGCGACCTTTGCCATGGAGACTTCTTTGCGGGCACGCGAGCCCTGATCCAAGGCCCAGGCCGCTTTCATCGTCAGCAATCGCCCAACCTCAATATCCATGGCCGCATCACCCAACAACAACTGCACGCTTTCACGTTCGGAAAGTTTCGATCCAAAGGCTTTACGTTCCTCGATATATTCACCCGCAATCTCAAGCGCGCGTTTGGCCAATCCAGTCCAGCGCATGCAGTGGGTCAAGCGGGCAGTGGCCAGACGGATTTGCACACACTTCATTCCCTCGCCAACACCCATAAGCCGGTTCTCGTCGGGGATTTCCATCCCGTCAAAGATCAGTTCGCAATGTCCGCCATGCTCTTCTGGGCCCATGATCGGTATGCGGCGCACAATTTCCCAGCCGGGCTGATCTTTATGGAACAAGAACGCCGTCAGGTTTCGTCGCGCATCATCCGATGTCCGTGCCAGCAAGATGAAGTGTTCCGCAACACCGGCCCCCGTAATGAACCACTTATGCCCGTTAATGACCCAGGTATCGCCTTTCTTTTCAGCGCGTGTCTGCATCATGCCGCCGGGGTCCGAGCCGGCACCCGGTGCTGGCTCAGTCATAACAATAGAAGATCGAAGCTTGCCATCGATGATGGGTTGCAGCCATTGTTCCTTTTGCGCGTCCGTCGCAACTTTGTTGAGGACGAACATGTTACCATCATCAGGTGCCGCTGCGTTAAAGCATACAGGCCCAAAGATCGAGCGGTTCATTTCCTCGTAGCACGCCGCCATACCGACCGTGTTAAAGCCGCGACCGCCACGTTCCACCGGCATTGAAAGTGCCCAAAGTCCAGCGGCACGTGCCTCGGCCTGCACCTCTTTCAGCAAATCCATGCGGATGTTTTCGTGATCATCAAAGTTCGAACGGTCTTGTTCGAGCGGCAGAATGCGATCTGCAACAAAGCTGCGGATGGCGCGACGTGTCTCGTCCACTTCGGGGGGGAGCGTAAAGTCCATAATATCCTCTCAACGAATTCTGATTTGATATTGGCCCGTCAGGCGACAAGCCTCAAGGGGGATGCGATTATCTGGGACCGATACCTGCGTAATCGCCATCAAATCGCGCCCGTACCGGCCAGACACCCGCATAGACAGCACGCAGAAAATCATCGATCTCCGCATTAAAAGTCGCAGGGTCTTCAAGGTTTATCAGATGACCGGACTTTGGGAACACACGCAGACCGGATGTGGGCATGTGACGTTTCAGCCAGACATTCACATCCAGGCACACATCGTCTTCATCGCCAACCATCAACAGGGTCGGCACGTCACAGGCCTCGAACGCATCTTCATAATTATAAAGCGACGGACGGCGCCCCTGAACGTGGCGCAAGGTATACGCGGCGCCCACCGCAGGATGCTCTGCCAGTTGATCCCGAAACTCCGTCCAGCCCCGGATATCTTTTCGCTTAAGTTGTGTCCGCGTGGGCCCGTTGGCAAAGTTATCCGCGAGCATCTTGCCTGCCGCCAGATAGGTTTCAGACAGCGCATACGCTTCTTCCTGAAATACGTTTTGTCCATCGGGCGGAGACCCGGCACCACCCGAAGCGGCGACCAATGCGGTGACGCGGTTGCTATGCTCTATCGCAAGTCTCAAGCCTGTATACGCACCCATCGAGAGACCAATGACAATTGCTGTCTCACACCCGGTTGCATCCATGACGGCCAGCGCATCGGCGATTGCATGATCCTGGCCATAGAGCACCTCATCCGTCGGCACATCCGAAGGTGGATAGCCGCGCGAACACATGACGATGCAGCGATGGTCACGGGCAAAGTGCCGGACCTGAGGCTCCCAACTCCGTACATCTCCACCATATTCATGGAGAAACAGGATCGGCGCGCCTTCGCCAGTTTCTTCATAGTACAGTTTTACATTGTCACGTTCTGCGTGGGGCATTTCAGTATTCCTTCAATTGCCTCAAAGCGTATTCACGAGATGGCCACCGTCGACAGGAATAACCGCACCCGTCATGTAAGACGACGCATCGGATGCCAACAACAACAACGGCCCATCCAGATCATTGAGACGACCGGCCCGGCGCATGGGCACACGCTTAATCATCGCCTTGCCGCCATCGGAATTGAGATAATCGATATTCAGTTCGGTCTCGATGTAGCCTGGTGCCAGCGCATTGACGCGGATACCAAACCGCGCGAGCTCTAACGCCAGAACCTTAGTCATCTGCACGATACCCGCTTTGGAAATTGCGTAAGGGGCGACCCCCATTGATACGCGAAAGCCAAGGATAGACGCCGTGTTAACGATATTGCCGCCACCACTGTCACGCATCCGACGTGCAGTTTCCTGGGCAACAATCCAGGCCCCTTCAAGATTGGTATCCAGCACCTTGCGCCAATCGGCGTCCGTCACATCCAGCGCCGCGGCGCCAGACGCCGTGCCTGCATTGTTGATCAAAACATTTGGCGTGCCCAAATCTTCGGTGATTTCATCCAGTGCCGCGGTCACGCTGCCCCGATCCGTGACATCCATGCCGACAGCCAGCGCCTTGCCACCCGCACCATTGATCTCGCTCGCCAGATTTTCCAGTTTCTCGCGACGGCGCGCAGCCAGTGCGACATGCGCACCCGCGCCTGAGAGCACTTTGGCAAAATGGTGACCAAGACCCGATGACGCGCCCGTTACAAGAACGGTCTTACCCTTCATGAGACTACCGTTCATGTTAACTGCCCCCGCCCGCGAGATCCGTCGCCCGTTCGCGCAATGTAAATTTCTGTACTTTGCCCGTCGAGGTTTTAGGCAGCGGGCCAAACACGACATGACTGGGCGCCTTGAACCGCGCCATGCGTTCTTTGCAAAAATCAACCAGCTCGACAGCATTCAGAACGCCCTCAGCCTCGGCCGTCGGGGTCACAAAGGCACATGGTGTCTCGCCCCACTTTTCCGATGGCATGGCAACAACAGCGCATTCCATGACGCCCGGATGCTTATAAAGGCACTCTTCAACCTCAAGCGACGAGATGTTTTCCCCACCCGAGATGATGATATCTTTGGCCCGATCCTTGATCTCGATATAGCCGTCGTCATGCTGCACAGCCAGATCGCCGGTATGATACCAACCACCGCGAAAGGCGTCCGCCGTCGCATCGGGATTTTTAAGATACCCCCGCATCACCGTATTCGACTGGAACATAATTTCACCAATGGTCTCGCCGTCTTCCGGCACAAGTTCCATGGTTTCTGAGTCTCGTACCGCTTGATGAAACTGGGTTGGATAACGCACACCCTGACGCGACATCATGGCCGCTTTATCTTCGAGTGCCAGATCTGCCCATTCATCCTGGAACGTACATACGGTCGAGGGACCATAGGTTTCTGTCAGTCCATAAAGGTGCGTGACGTTAAAGCCCATTTCCTCCATCCGCGAAATCACCGTGCTTGGCGGTGCAGCGCCCCCTGTCGCAACCTCGATGGTATGCGCGAAACTTTGCTTCACCTCGGCAGGCGCATGCACCATCATGTTCAGGACAATCGGCGCGCCACACATATGCGTAACCCGATGTTCTGCAATCAATGGAAAAATCTGTGCCGGGTCGACTTCGCGCAAACACACGTGCGTGCCGCCGACAGACGTTACCGCCCAGGTATACGTCCAGCCATTGCAGTGGAACATCGGCAGCGTCCAGAGATAAACACTTTCAGGCCCCAAACGGAACACAAGCGCATTGCCGAGCGCGTTCAGATATCCACCCCGATGATGATAAACAACACCCTTGGGATTGCCTGTCGTGCCGGACGTGTAGTTGAGACACATCGCCTGCCACTCGTCCGCGGGCGCTTCCCAAACATGATCAGGATCGCCTTCACCAAGCAACTCTTCGTACGTCATCGCTCCGATCAACTCGCCACCTTTGGCCAGCGGATCATCGATATCGATCACAAGTAAGTCTGAATTATCGAGGATTGCGAGCGCCTCACGAATCACGCCAGAGAATTCCCGGTCCGTAATCAGCACTTTAGTTTCAGCATGCCCCAAAATGAATGCAATGGTCTCTGCATCCAGACGAAAGTTCAGCGCGTTCAGCACGCCACCCGACATTGGGATGCCATAATGGGATTCAAGCATCGCTGGTGCATTCGGCGACATCACAGAAACCGTGTCGCCAACACCGATCCCACGCTTTTGCAACGCACTCGCAAATCGGCGGCAGCGTTCATCAAACTCACCCCAAGTGAACTTATGCGGACCATGAACAACAGCCGTCTTATTTGGAAAAACACGCGCCGCCCAATCCAGATAGGAAAGTGGTGTAAGTGGCTGGTGGTTAGCTGGATTTTTGTCCAATCCCTGTTCGTAAATATTGCCTGTTTTCGGCGCGTTAGCCATGCCCGATCCTCCCTGATAGGCGACGTTTGCATATTGATAGCACTCATGGAACAAACTCGGAAGAGCAGGCTTGTTGGATACTTTTGCCACACCATGTATAAACAAAGCGCTGAACGGGAGGAACGTAATGACAGATACATTTAAAATTGGATTGGTGCAGACATGCGCAAGCGGCGATATGGCAGACACCATTGTCCGCGCTGAGGCACTTGGCCGCGATGCAGTTGCCAAGGGTGCTGATATGATCCAGTTCGCTGAGTTTTTCTCGTGCTACGATATTGATGAAAACGGCATTCATACGGGATCGCATGAGCAGGATTCTCATCCGGCACTACTGACGTTCACCAAGCTTGCCAGAGAACTAAAGGTCTGGATTACACTCGGCTCCATTGCTGTGCCTGCACCCGATGGCCGGTCCTATAACCGTCAATTCGTGATTGATGACCAAGGCGTCATTCGGGCGCATTACGATAAAATCCATTTGTTCGATGTGGACCTGGGTGGCGACGACCGATACCGAGAGTCTGCATCTCTGATGCCTGGCGACCGCGCTGTCGTGACAGACACACCTTGGGGCGCTTTGGGGCTGTCGATCTGTTATGATGTCCGGTTCCCGCATTTATACCGTGACCTCGCGAAATCTGGCGCCATGTTCCTGAACTGCCCTGCGGCCTTTACCCATCGGACCGGCCAGGCACACTGGCATGTTCTTTTGCGCGCCCGTGCCATTGAGACCGGGTGTTTTGTCTTTGCCACCTGCCAATCGGGCAAACATGGCAAAGCACATACCTATGGGCACTCGCTGGTCATCAATCCGTGGGGTGAAATCTTGGCTGAGGGGGCGGAAGCCGAGGAAGACATTGTCATCGCCGAGATCGATCCATCAGAAGTCTCAAAAGCGCGGAGTCGTATACCGGCCCTGAAACATGATCGTCCTTACGATAAAATCTCACCTTTGAATGCGGATGCGGCAGAATAATGGACCTTTACAATTATACCCCGGGCGCGACGCCACTTCTGATCGATGTGCCGCACGCGGGCACGCATATCCCGGATGACCTTGCGTCTCGCATGACAGACGAAGCGTTGAGAACGCCCGATACAGATTGGCATGTGGACAAGCTTTATGATTTTGCCCTTGGGATGGGGGCCGGGATGCTGGCGGCAACGCATAGCCGTTTTGTTGTCGATTTAAACCGCGCACCTGAAGATGTTTCTTTGTATCCCGGACAGGATGTCGAGGGATTACTCCCGCTCAAAACGGGGGCTCGTGAGCCGGTGTATAAGGCCGGACAGGAACCCGATGATGCCGAACGCGATCATCGACGTGATACGTATCATCTGCCCTATCATGCCAAGCTGCGCGATGCATTGGATGCCATCAAGGCCGAGCACGGCTATGCACTGTTATGGGACGCACATTCTATCAAAAGCGAGCTGCCACGGTTCTTTGACGGCAAGCTTTGGGATTTGAATATTGGCACCAACAACAGCAAAAGCTGTGCCGAAACATTGGAGGCGTCTCTTCTTGAAGTCGCGGAAGAAGCCAAGGGCTACACGCATATCATGAATGGTCGCTTTGTCGGCGGCTACATCACCCGTCACTATGGTGACCCCGCAAACAACGTGCATGCCGTGCAGCTAGAGCTTAGCTGGGCAACGTATATGGATGAGACATATCCGTATGCTTACCGGGATGATCTTGCGTCAGGGATACAGCCTGTGCTGCAACGATTTATGCAGACCATGCTGCACTTCAGACCTTAAACCCGACCGCCTGAGACCGGCAGAATTGCACCCGAAACATACGCTGCATCGTCTGAGCACAACCAGTAGATCCCAGCAGCGACTTCGTCGACCGTACCAATTCGGCCGAGTGGCACTTCGTGCTTGAAGCTATCAAAGCGGGCCTCGATTTCTCCTTCGCGGGCCATGTCGGTCAGCGTATAGCCGGGTGCCACCGCATTGACACGGATACCTTCGGCCCCGACTTCGCGGGACAACCCTTTGGTAATGATATCAATCGCACCTTTGCTGGCAGAATAATCGACCCATTGATTGGGGCTGCCGGCAGCCGTTGCTGTCGAAGACAGGTTCACGATCACACCGCCGCGCCCGGCATGCGCTGTCGACATGCGTTTGACGGCTTCGCGGCACATCAACACAACGCCCGAGATATTCACGCGCATGACCTGCTCGAGGGTTTCGGCGGTGACCTCTTCCATGCGCCGCTTGGGTCCCGTGATGCCTGCATTATTGACCAGCGCATCGATATAGATGCCGTCATCATCGAGGCTTTTCATCAGCGCCAGGATTTCATCCTCAGAACCTGCATCACACTTGACGGCGCGCGCACCTGTGCGATTGGCAACGTCGTCAGCCGCCGACGCATTGGAGACGAAAGTAAAGATCACCTGCCAGCCTTCAGCGGCAAACCGCGACACCACGGCTGCGCCAATACCGCGCGAGCCCCCCGTAATCAGAGCTGTCTTGGCTTTGCTCATCGCATGATGAATGGGTTTGGCGTTTCAGTGGCGTAAGACATCCAGACAGACTTTGTCTGCATGTACTCTCGGATCGCGTCCTGGCCGTTCTCACGCCCGACACCTGACTGCTTGAAACCGCCAAACGGTGCCATATAGCTGACCGCACGGTACGTGTTCACCCATACTGATCCTGCCCGAAGCTTTTCAGACATAATGAATGCCCGGCGCATGGATTGCGTCCACACACCTGCCGCCAGACCATAAACCACGTCATTGCCGATATGCAGTGCCTCTTCTTCGTCCTTGAACGGAATGACAGAAAGAACTGGTCCAAAGACTTCTTCCTGGGCGATACGCATCGCATTGTTCACGCCTGTGAAAACCGTGGGTTCCACGAAGTATCCATCGCCGCATTCAGGTCTTGATGCCTTGGCACCACCCATGCGCACTTCGGCGCCCTCGTCCTTTGCAATATCGATATAGCTGAGAATTTTCTCGTACTGAGGCACTGTTGTGACCGGGCCGACCTGTGTCTCCATCGACATTGGATCGCCCATCTTTGCCGTCTTGGCCAATGCAACGAGCTTCTCGACAAACTCGTCATGGATGCTTTCCTGCACCAACAATCTCGAGCCCGCGATACAGGTTTGTCCGGTTGCTGCAAAAATGCCAGAGATCGCGCCTTTTACCGCGTTCTCCATATCACAATCATCAAAGACAATATTGGGCGACTTGCCACCCAGTTCGAGGCTCACGCGTTTCAACTGGGACGCACCGGTCGCATAGACCCGTTTACCTGTCTCAGGACCACCCGTGAAGGTAATCTTATCGACATCAGGATGTTCCGTCATCGCCGCACCACATTCGTGTCCGTATCCTGTCACGACGTTAACAACGCCTGGTGGGAAGCCCGCTTCTTCGAACAATGCTGCGTATTCCAGACTGGATGCAGATGTGAATTCAGAGGGTTTGAGGACGACCGTATTTCCGGCTGCCAGTGCAGGTGCCAGTTTCCACGCAGCGAGAAGCAATGGAGAATTCCACGGTGTGATTGCAGCCACCACCCCCAGCGGCTCATGACGCGTATAATGAAAATGCTCAGGTTTATCGATGGGCGTCACAGCACCTTCGATTTTGTCAGCGAGGCCGCCAAAGTAATAATACCATTGAGGTACATACTTAAGCTGCATCCCCATTTCCGCCAGCAACTTGCCATTGTCGCGAACTTCAGTTGCAGCCAGATCATCAGCCCGTTCGGCAATCAGATCGCCGAGCTTTCGGAGTAAGTGCCCGCGCTGCGTCGCGGTGAGCTTTGGCCATTCTCCCGATGTGAAGGCTTTGCGTGCTGCCGCGACTGCACGATCCACATCATCGGCACCGGCGCGCGGGAACTTTGCCCAGGTCTTGCCGGTAAATGGGTTCATGCTCTCAAACGTCTCGCCACCGACGGCATCACACAACTTTCCATCGATCAGCATCTGATATGATTTTACATCACTCATATGAACTCTCCCCAAAAATGTAATCAGTAATACCGGTGCGGATCAGACCGCATCTTCGCCTAGAAGATTGACCCGGAAGCGATTTTTAAGGTGCACGCCGTCCTTTGAGGGCAGCACGAAATCAAGCGGCTCAGCGCGGACTTTGATGACGCGGAAAATCGGCCCGTTCCCATTGATAATCGCATCAAGGCCAGCCTCAAGTTCAGCGTCGTCGGTAATTGTCGCGGTATCTTTGATCCCCATGCCCTGCGCCGTCAGACTAAGATCCGTGACGCTTGCAGTATGTGTCGCCTGCATCCCGGTTTCACCGTAGCGTTCATTGTCAAAGACACAGATCGTCAGGTTCTTCGGTGCCTGCACCGCCACTGTCGCGAGACTGCCGACCCCCATCAAAGCTTCGCCGTCGCCTGTTGCAACGATTACACGTTTGTCCGGTTGCGCCAGCGCAATACCAAGACCCATCGTGATCGCACCGCCCATTGCCCCCCACAATGGAAAGATACGCGCACAATCACCAGCAGCCGTAAAATCCCAATTGGTTGAGCCAAGACCGGTTACAAATAGTGTCTCGTCGTCTGCATCCAATATTGTCTTGGCAACGTCACGGCGATGCAGCGGAAAATTCTCAGCACGATTACTCATTGCCTGATCCTCATTTACCAAAGGTCTTAACGGGAACGAGACGCTGATTTAACAACAGTGCTGTCGACTGCTGACCGACAAACGCTTTATGGAGCGCTGCCGCGGCTTTAGCCCCGACGTCGGCTGGATCATCAACTTCATCAACCAGACAGCCCGCGGTTTCCAGCGCCTGCCGGGTTGTCGTCCCCATAGGCATTTGCCAGGGATTAAACTCGTGCCACTGGCCGCGCATCGTAACGAATGCAACAAACGGGAACCGGCAGGTTTCAATCAATGAAAGCATGTTGATACAATTCCCGACACCGGACGACTGCATTAACATCACGCACTTATCACCACCCAGCCAAGCACCGGCAGATAGCGCAATACCTTCTTCTTCTGTGGTTAGCGACACCGCCTTGATATCGTTGTCCGCGATGCAGGCATTTATGAGCCGTTTGTGTCCGGCATCGGGCACGTAGGCGACTTGATCGATGCCCGCGTCCTTAAATGCTGTAAATATATCGTCGCCCCATTCCATGGACTACCCCTCCGAAAGACGTGGACCCTCTGCATCAGCCGGATTGACTTTCCAGCCCTGTCGACGCGCTTTGTTCAGCAGGTATGCCGAAAGCACCAGAAGTATGCCGCCCAAAATGGGACGTGCTGTCCCTTCCATTAAGAACATTGGGATGGACATCGCTGTCGTCAATGCTGGTGTATAAAACAGCGTCCATGTTTTCTTGCCGCGATTATCTTGATACGCAGCAAAGAAGACCGAAAATACAGCAAGGATGAGGAAGAACATGGACCATGGTTGAATAATGAACGGCAACACCGATGTTGAAATTGCGGTCGCTCTGGCAAGCCAAAGTTCAGCGATATGCCCTAGCACAACACCCAGGATAATTGGCGCCAATGGGAAGCCAAGCTTCCGCATCACGTATCCGAGGATCCCGAACCAGAACAAGGTCCACATGTCGTATTCAATATTGTTGAGGGCGAATACGCCAATCCCACAGTAAGCGAGGATAATCGCAGCGAGGATGTACATCCGCACTTTTGTCACAAGAACGAAGAGCCTGAGCGCACCTGATTGCAAGGCGATCATTAAGAAGTTTGCGACAAAGAACGCCAGGAACATTGAATACGCCAGAACCGGCTCTTCAGTGACAAAGCTCGGGCTTGGCACCACATCGTGGATCAACAATGCGCCCAGCATCACCGCAGTCACGATGTCACCCGGGATACCCAGCGCCATCATTGTAATCAAAGCCCCGCCCGCTGTCGCGTTATTGGCACTTTCCGGCGCAACTATACCCTCAGCGTGTCCGGTTCCGAATTTCTCAGGTGTCTTTGATGCCTTTTTGGCTTGATCATACGCCAAAATATTTGAGATCGAACTTCCGGCCGCCGGAAGCACGCCTGTAAATACACCGATAAACGATGAGCGTATCAAGTTCACCCATTGTCCAAGGACAATCTTTATCGCGGCAAAATGCTCAACTCGAACCGCACTAGACCCTTTCTCGCTGAGCGCCTGTTTGGCTTTCACGCGATCTTCAAGATCGGTCAGCAACTGACTGAAAGCAAAAAGTCCGATCAGAACAGGCAAGAACGAAAAGCCCTGACGCATATCGTCAAAACCAAATGTGAAGCGCGCGATACCGCTGGCTTCATCTTCACCAATCGTCGCAATTAAAAGACCCAAGGCACCCGCGATAAGACCTTTGGTTAAATTTTCTCCTGCCAAACTGGCGGTAATCGTCAACGCAAACAGGACGAGCATAAAGTAATCGGAAGGCTGGAATTCGAGGCCAATCTGGGCCAGTTGTGGCGCCAGCGTGACGAGCAGAACTGCAGAGATCGTACCGCCAAAAAACGATGCCCAAACGCCAATGCCTAATGCCAACCCCGGACGACCATTTCGCGCCATCGGAAAGCCATCAAAAGTCGTCGCAACGGAACTTGGCGTACCAGGGATTCCAGTCAGGACCCCTGACATCAGGCCACCAGACAGACCACCAACAAAGACCCCCATCATGGTTGCCAATCCTTGCGCTGGCGGCATGGAAAAAGTGAACGGCAGCGTCAGGACAATCGCCATGGCAATCGTGAAACCAGGGATCGCACCTGCGATCAAACCAGCTAACGTGCCAATAGACATGAATAACAGGGTCTCGAGTGTAGAGAGTTCCTGAACGGCTAGAAGAATGTTCTCAAAGATCATGCTTATTCCCCTAGAACGCTGAAATTAATTCGCCCTGGGGCAGGATCACACCCAAGGGATAGGTAAAGAATGACCACATCGCACCAATAGAAATGCAGGCAATTATGGCATGTACTATCAGTGCTTTTGGCGTCACTTCACCAATAGCTGATAACAAAAGGAATACGAATAAAATGCCGGAAATCAGCATGCCAAGATATGGCATCGAAAACAAAAACAAGAAATAAAGCACAAAGCAAACGATTGGATTGCGGTATCTTGCAAAGAACGTAAGGCCGTCATCCTCGGTCTCTTCGGCAGGGCCCGCCTTCAGAGACTGAATGAGATACGTAACGCTCAAGATGCCAAGGACGACCAGGATCATTCGAGGCCATGCAGACGCTTGCAAGGTGCCATAATCGATATTTTTAATTTCAAATGACTGCCAGAAAAAGACGGCTGTCAGAATATTTAAAAAGATCGCAATATAGACATCGCGATTAAAGCGACTCATAGCAGCGCCCTCCCCTGCGGACCAATGAATGAAAAATCAGATAAACAACACCCGGGCATGCTCATGAACACGCCCGGGCTCGCTTAAATTGAAGTTGTTTTACTTCTTGTACATTCCAATCTTGATGGCGACCTTTTCATAGTCGGCATAAGTTTTCTTGTACCATTCCTCATAGCCCTTCGGACCTACGTATTTGATATCCGTGCCCTTGGCATCCATCTGCTTGAGAAGATCTGGATCAGCCGCAGCCTTTTTGAAGACTTCAGACCAATGATCGATCTTGTCCTGAGGTGTGCCCTTTGGCGCAACAACGCCACGCTCCAGAGCATAAACAAGATCAACACCCAATTCCTTAAGCGTTGGCATATCTGGGAAATACTTTGAACGCTCTTCGGCTGCGATCGCATATCCCTTCAGCTCACCGCTCTCGATGAATTTTTTACCTGACGCCACGTTCAGCGTGCCCAAAGTGATGTTGTTCGCACGCAATGCTGTCATGCGCTGCGCTGTACCATCAAATGGGACATACTTGAACTTCATGCCTGTAAGGTCTTCCATCAGCAACCACATGAACTGGCTGGTCGAACCAAAGGTCGCACCCGTCAAAATCGTTCCTGGGTTTTCGATTGCGGCTTTCTTGAGATCATTAAAGTCCTTGTATGGCGCATCCTTATTGGCACCGACGATGTCGGCTGTGGATGTCAACTTGGCAACCATATCAAAACCGTCGAAATGGTAATCAATCCGACCGTTCAAGAAGCTCGTAAATGCGCTTTGGTGAATTGCAAACAGTGTGCAGCCATCTGGCTTTGATTCGTATGCTTTCTTGGCACCTTTGTTGCCACCCTGGCCGCCAATTGAAACAACTTTGATCTTTGGCTCAACACCCATTTTATTGATGGTGTTTTCAAAGATTGAGAACAAGATGTGTGTCCCACCGCCAGCTTTCCACGGCACGATAAGTTGCGCCGTTGAGCAGTTGAAGTCTGCGGCTTGCGCCTTTGTTGGCGTCATCATGCCTACGGCACCGATAACAGCTGCAGCACAAATGCTGCTCATAATTATTCTCTTCATTGATATTCTCCCTAGTTAGCCTTAAGTGCAATTAAACAGTTGGGATATAGCTATCCACTTTTCAATTGAGAAAACTGTAGCTTAGGATATTCCCGCTGGCTAGTTACAAACTTGATTCGTTGACGTTTAGCTGTAGACATAAATGCATCGTATCAGTGTCGATACTCAGGAAGGACGTTACATGCGCGATTTAGAAAAACCAGGCAGATCCCCCGCTCACGGCAAACACGGAATGGTGGCGACATCGCATACGCTGTCTTCGGCTGCTGGCCTTGATGTATTGAAGCGCGGCGGGAACGCCATGGACGCTGCGGTTGCAGCTTGTGCAGTGCAATGTGTCGTTGAACCTGAATCGACGGGTATTGGCGGTGATAACTTCTGCATGTACGCGCCAAACGGCTCGACTAAAGACATGATCGCATTTAACGGATCAGGCCGCGCGCCCGCTGCCGCGACGCCGGAATGGTACCGAGATCAGGGGATCACCACGATTAAACGCCAAACTCCGCATGCGGTGATTATCCCAGGCGTCATTGATGCGTGGCAGACACTTATAGAAGATCACGGCACAATGGAGTTGGGCGAGCTTTTGGCGCCAGCCATCGACTATGCGCGCAATGGTTACCCGGTTGCATCACGTGTCGCCCTCGATTTCGCGAGCCAGGCTGATTTGTTGAAAAACGATCCCGGCGCTATGCGGACATTCATGCCCGGCGGCAAAACGCCAAAACGAGGCGACATGCATCATCAGCCCGAGTTGGCAGATACACTTGAAAAAGTGGCGAAGCATGGACGTGACGCATTCTACACAGGTGACGTCGCAGAGGACATGGTGTCTTTCCTCCAATCGCTTGGCGGTCTGCACACCATGGATGATTTCAAAAACGTTAGCGGTGAGTATTTCGCGCCGATTTCAACAAACTACAAAGGTTATGATATCTATGAGTGCCCCCCGGCGGGCCAGGGTATGATCGCGCTTTTGTTAATGAATATGATGAAGGACGAGCCCACAGCGGGTGTTGATCCACTCTCCATCGAACGTCTGCACAAGGAAATCGAATTCGGTCGGCTCGCGTACCAGGATCGCAACGTTTATTGCGCCGATCCAAATCAGGTTGATGTTCCCGTCGAATGGTTGATTTCTGACGCGCACGCGCAAGAGCTTAAATCCAGCTTTGATCCGACAAAGGCGTTAGACCCATTACCGCCGGTCTCGATGCCGCTCAATGACAGCACCGTTTATATATCTGTTGTCGACAAAGATATGAACACATGCAGCTTCATCAATACGCTGTTTTCAAATTTCGGCGCTGTGCTGATGGCACCAAAATCCGGGGTCATGCTGACGAACCGTGGTCAGGGCTTTACGCTTGAAGAAGGCCATCTGAACTGCATCGCGCCGAACAAGCGTCCGTTGCACACCATCATTCCCGGCATTGTTGGTCAGGGTGATGAAGCCGTGATGACATTTGGCGTCATGGGCGGGCACTATCAAGCGTTTGGCCATATGCAGTTCCTGACCAAGCTGCTCGACTTCGGCATGGACATCCAGGAAGCCCAGGACGCGCCACGGGTCTTCCCACTCGATAATTCCATGGACGTCGAGATGGAAGGAACCTTGCCACCTGAAGTCATCGCAGGACTTGAGAAACTTGGCCATCGCAGGGTCGCCCCGGCGAAACCCATTGGCGGCAGTCAGGCGATCTGGATCGATCGTGAAAATGGCGTTCTTACAGCGGGTTCTGATCCACGCAAAGATGGCTGTGCGATTGGGTACTAATCTGATCTAAACTCCTGAGCTTCACGTCGCAGAGATCATCATGTTTTTACCGGCGCCTCTGAGATGCTGTTATCAAGCAAACGGACAACGATCATCTTAATCAGGTAGACACCAAACACAGGATTGTCCGCGTACATTTCCAAGATTTTGTCTTCGGATATTCTCAGGAATACCGCATCATCTTCGCATAACACACTTTGCGTGCGTTGGCGTGTTGGCGTGAACATGCCTATTTCACCAACCATACTGCCAGGCTCGACCTTCTTGTTCAGTTCCATCAGGCGAACCTCACCCGAGGACAGATAATAAATATAGTCGGCGGGATCGCCTTGGCGGAAAAGGTATTCACCTTTGGGCACTTTGTGTTCGCTCATGAATGGCAGCAAGGATTTTACTTTGAAATCAGCAGCCGAGATTTCCTGAATTTTGCGGCGTAACGCAGCAGCCTGATACAACCGAAGTGCGTTTAATGGAAACAAGGCGCCATGCAAAAGGACGATATGGATGATGTCCGTCACCAACCCGTAACTCAAAAACAGAACATTACCGCACATGCCAATGACACGAAGCGGGATCATCTTTTTCATCCAAAACGTTGCGAATATGGCGCCCGCCGCCATATACCCTAACACCTCAATTAATGGCATGAATTCCCCCCCGAATTCGCACAAACTAGATTTTCGGCATAGTGCATTCGGCGCAACACTAAATCAAAGGTAATTCCGGTTTCCTAGTCGGAGAATTGCAAAATTGTGCACCTTGAAACACACGTCGCCTTCACGCACAATTCATGTATGGATAAAAATGCATTCTCAAAAATTACCTGCTCTATCGACATCGACATTGATGGCAAGCAACACGGCAATCTGATCATCCCATGGTCCAGAGATGAATCATCCTGGGGATCAATCCCTTTACCGGTCACGGTCATCAAGAACGGTGACGGACCAACGGTACTTTTTACAGGCGCCAATCATGGCGATGAATATGAAGGACCGATCGCATTAACAAAGCTGCGTGCGACACTTGAGGCATCCGATGTGCAGGGTCGCGTGATCATTGTCCCGGCATTGAACCTGCCAGCCTTTCGTGCCGGCAAACGCACGTCCCCGATTGATGGCGGCAACATGAACCGTGCGTTCCCCGGTAAAGCCGATGGCACCATCACCGAGATGATCGCACACTTTATCACCACACGTTTCATCACCGAGGCAGACATTGTCGTTGATATCCATGCAGGCGGGCGGTCCATGAACTTGCTGCCCATGAGCATCATCCATGACTTGCCCGACACGGATCAGATGGCGAGTACACTCGCGGCACTTCGGGCTTTTGGCGCGCCCTATGGCATGGTGCTAACCGAATTGGACGCCCAAGGCATGATCGACACTGTGGTCGAAGACATGGGCAAGGTCTTTGTCTCGACAGAGCTTGGCGGTGCTGCAAGTTCGAGTGTTGAGACAATCGAAATCGCGGAGCGCGGCGTCATGAATATCTTAAAGCACGCAAACGTTGTCGCAGGGTCGCTAGAGGTGCCAACACCCAGCCATTTGATCCACACGCCAACCGGTGACGCGTTTATCACCTCGAACACCGATGGTCTGTTCGAAATCTGTGTTGAGCTCGGCGCGCATGTTCAGGGTGGTGATTTGATTGCACGCGTGCATTACCTGGAAGACCCCGACCGCGCGCCCACCTTGATGACCACGAAACAAAGCGGTCTGGTTGTCTGTCGTCATGTCCCAGGATTGATTTCACGCGGCGACTGTGCGGCCGTCATCGCCGAGGACTGGCCAGGGCTGTCGTGAGTAAATCTAGAAAACCCGTCACGATTGATGATGTGTATCAGGCTCGCGAACGGATATCGGATTGGATATCTCCAACGCCACTGCGGGTTTCCCCGTTTCTGAGCGCACATGCTGATCGCCCGGTAAAGCTGAAGCTTGAGACCATGCACGACACCGGCGCATTTAAAATCCGCGGTGCTTCTAACGCCCTGATTGCTTTACCAAAAGCCGCGCGAGACGCTGGCGTGATCGCGATTTCATCAGGCAATCACGGGCGCGGTGTGGCTTATGCGGCGGCAAGGCTAGGCATCAAATGCGTGATTTATATGTCATCACTTGTCCCCGACGTGAAAGTTCAGGCCATTCGGGATTTAGGCGCAGATGTGGTCATCGCAGGCGACTCACAAGATGAGGCCGAGCATGCTGCGATGGCGCGTGTGGAACAGGACAATCTCACGTTTATTCATCCATTCGATAATCCTGATGTCATTGCCGGACAAGGCACGATTAGCCTCGAGATCCTCGAAGCGATGCCAGATGTTGCGAATGTCATCGTTCCCCTGTCGGGCGGTGGGCTGTTTGCAGGTGTTGCGATGGCGATCAAAGCGCTGAAACCGGACGTGCGTCTGATTGGCGTGACCATGGAGAACGGTGCGGCCATGATCGAAGCGTTGAAGGCTGGAGAACTTGTGCCCGTCGAAGAGGTCGCCAGTTACGCCGATGCATTGGGTGGCAGTCTCGGTGCCGAGAACCACTATACTTTCGAAATGACACAAAACCTGATCGATGAAACGTTATTGCTGAGCGAAGAAGAAATCGCGGCTGCAATGCGAACGCTGTTCATCGAAGATCGTATCGTCGCCGAGGGTGGCGGTGCTGTCGGCGTGGGTGCCCTGATGTCGGGAAGGCTCAAGCTCGCGCCGGGCCCGGTCGCTATCATCGTCAGTGGCTGCAACATCGAGATGTCTAAGTTTTTGGACATCGTATCTGCGTGCTAGCACGTAACCTAAGTGACCACCTTATAGAGCGTCATGGGTTGCGGGACGCCTTTCATTTCGAACTGACCGGCCTCTTTAAGGCGAATGCCCTGGCCTTTCGATAATTCCTTAACGTTATCAGTTACGAAAATTTCGCCTTCGTCTGCCTTGTCACAGACCCGCGCCGCAAGCTGGACCGTCGTTCCAAAGAAATCATCTTCCTCCTGAACGGCCTCGCCTGCATTTAGGCCTATTCGAACACGCACCGGCACAGCGTCTTGGTCACTATTGTGTTTTATAAGGGCGGAGCGAATGTCAATTGCCGATCTAACCGCATTCGCCGCCGAAGAAAAGCTTGCCATAATACCGTCACCGGTATGTTTGACCTCGCGTCCGTGATGCGCCGCCAATGCCGAACGAACAATTGCATTGTGCGCGCGAACAACTTCTTGCGCCCCATAGTCACCGCGCTCGTGCGTCATCTGTGTCGAGCCCACCAAGTCTGTGAACATGATGCAGACAATCCCCTGGGACTGTGCCCGGACTGCAGCATTCGAGGTCCAAATATTTATGGTGTCAGCAAAATGCTCGAAGGGATCCAAATGCCCTTCGATGTGACGCGTCATGGTCTCGCGCCCCGCTTCAATCATCATGCCATAGCGCTCTTCAGCGCGGTATTCATCATATTGACGGCAAAAAGCATCGACACGATCGGCAGAATTCCCCAACACTTCAACAGCCTCTCGCACCAGGACGAATGCCTGAAACCGCTTCAGTCCCGCGTGTTTGCCATAGTGCTCAGCAGCACCCGCGCCAAACAGGTTGAGGCCAAATGCAACATGCTGGTTCATCCTCGGCACTTCGTCTTTGATGGCAACCAGCGCATTCGCTAAAAATTCCAGGACCGCACGGCGCATCTCAGACGTTAGAGCCCCTTTTTCAGCCTTCTCTTCAGGGATATCGTCCATAACGTGTTCGGACGCAACGTCATCGACGTCAATCGTATCTTCGAAAAATTCATTTGTTGGATCATCACGTTCTGGCAATCGGGATACGCGCTTACGATCCATCCCTCTGTGGGTTTGCCGAGATGTTACCATACGTGGTTCCGCGTTCTCGATCTCAGCGATCAACATTCTGTATTCCCGATAAACACGTGACATCAGAACCGCAGAAGCGGTCACGAAGACAAGGACCATTAAAGCCAAGGTGATGCCCGCGTACGATTCTGGATTAGCGTCTATCTGATTGCCAACCCCACGCACGAATGCAGATATAGGTACAAACAAAGCCGCCGTTATCGCTATAGCTATGACCGCGCTCCCCAGTACTTTTCCCGCAGCACGAATCTCTAGGTCTGTCCGTTGGCGAGGTCTTGGTTTTGTTTCGGTGGGCATCTCCGAAACACGTTCGGGTGCAACTGCCTGCTCGCCCGTCGAGGCAGCACCAGCACCACCGCCAGATGTCTCACTCGGCGCAAGGGTCGAGCGCCGCGCATTCATCGTATGTTGAGCTGCCTCAGCCTGTTGTGTGAGTTGGCGCTTTACCGACGTTGTTTTGCTAAGATGCGGGCTGATCCAGGCCAGTGTCTCTAGGGGCGAACGATCGTTACCATATTCGACGACGGCCATAGCACGCACGCCGTCATAATCATGGCCCGCATCGATCCCCGCAGCATGCGAAATAGCAGCAGCCTTGTCGTCGCCAGGCAAACTTTCCAGCCGCCTCCAACGCCCACCTTCTCGACCATAGATATCGTACCGTGTTGTGGTCACAGTCCACCCTCTGCCTGATAGAGCCCATTGGGGACATCCATCCAAATCAATAACTTAGCCAATTTCAGCCTACTCAAGCGCATCAAATTAATCTTGATGCAACCGTTATACGGCACTTCAAGGGATACCCTTTGAGCATAAATCGCAATTTTGTCGGTTTCCATTGCCAGGTCACGTCGGGAGGCTTAATTGAATCATTGAAATATTGAGAGCAAAGATCAAGGCAACAAACATAAATTCGGGTGTCCGCTGATCACAACTATTAAAACGGAATTCGCGCAAATTTATCTGGCGCATAAAGTTTCCAGAGGTGGGCTCAATTAATACGGTGATAGCATCCTCCCCCCAGGTTTTTTGTTATCACACTCATTGATTGGCCCCCTCTGGTCATATTTTTCCAAACCAAATCCACTCGCATTGACCTACCTCAATCAGCACATCATTCTTATATTTCATAAATGTAGGGTGATGTTGCACATGACGTTCAGAGGGGTCCGATTATCCGCCATAACAAGTGTGTTCATCTATGCATGCATGACGGCGGCAACCGGGCCCAGCAACGCAGATGTGCTGCCGACGTCAATCTCCCCCATTTTTGATGTTGCATGCACAGCCCCTTTTGAAGACCCACAGCGGTTTAGAAAAGCGCTCCCAGATTCGCGCATCGTTGAACATTTGGTCACAAACATGGGCGCGCAGCCTGGGCGCGCCAGAACAAGACTGTTGGTCGGCCCGTTACAGATAGAAATACAATCGCTGTTCCCGGGAGATCGATTGCGCCGGGTGACCGCTGAGATATCAGACACCAAACCTTTTGCCAGTATATCTGTTGATAACCGTTGCCAGTTCACCGAAGCGCGGGAGATCATTTATGGCCAAGATGGGCGGGCTGATAGAATTCGCGTTTATGCCGCTGATCTCAAAACTGTAACAAGTGAAATCGAATTGAATCCGGATATTCCAAAGGGAACGGATCCAGGCGGCGTGTCGATTGGTCTGATTGATAGCGGTGTTAATTACACCCTCGAAGAATTTAACACCAACCTCGCGCGAAATGCCGAAGGTGAGTTGATCGGGCGTGATTTTTGGGATGGCGATCACAAACCGTTTGATGTGGATTTGGGTCGATCCGATTTCTTTCCACTTCACCATGGCAGCGCTGTGATGAGTGTCCTGATCAAAGAGGCCCCCATGGCCCGGGTCATACCCGTGCGCTATCCAAGACCTGATATGACAAAGATGAGCGACGCGGTGACATGGCTGGCGAGCCAGGACGTGCGAATAGTCAATCTCGCAATGGGCTCCAATTCTCAACTTGAATGGCAAGCGTTCCAAAAGACTGCAGAAAAACACCCGCGCATTCTTTTCATTGTATCGGCCGGAAATAACGGCCGCGATATCGACAAGATACCTGTGTATCCGGCGTCGCTTCCGCTTCCGAATACGATTGTCGTCACATCATCCTCGCTTGATGGCCGGTTGGCGCAAGGCTCAAACTGGGGCCATGAACATGTTGACATTATGGTGCCGGGCGAACGCGTGAATGTGATTGATCACCGGGGTGCACCCGGCAAGGCGTCCGGATCAAGCTTTGCGGTGCCACGCGTCAGTGCATTGGCTGTGCGCATCCTGGCAAAGAACCCTGACTGGCATGGACCCGAAATACGTGAATGGATTTTAAAGCGCGCACGCCCGGTTAGTGGTCGGAATATCACACGTTACGGATGGATTCCTGATCCTTCCGACGGCCCATAAATGCCTCGGCGTTTATCCCGGTGGTCTTAACCTCGGCGCCGGAGGTGCTGCATTGTAGAAGTTGCGCGCCGCCAATGCCATTTCAGGCATCACGGTTTCGATCCGCTTGATGGCCATATCGGCGAGCGCCTGATCCCCTCCCCAAATTCCTGCCTGCAGTGCCAATCGGAGCAATTGCGGCTCGTCTGGAATTAATTCCAAACCTCGGTAGAGAACCGGAATTTCATCCTTGAACCTGCCAGCAATATGATACGCGATAGCGAGCGAAATGATTGTGTTTGGCGCGTTTGGATCAATGGCATAAGAATGCCTTAGTAGCGCGATTGAGCGATCCGTGTCCCGACGCATCCCCAACGCCTGCCCTGCCAAATCGATCAACTGGCGATTTTTCGTCGCCAAGCAAACGTCACTGAGTTCAACCGCCTCACTTGGAGGCATCGGCCCTCGCGATCCCCGCAAACGATCCAGATGTGTGCCGCAAAGGCGGTACATTTCGCCAATTCGATTTGACGCCTCAAGTTTGTTGGGACCACTGCTGGCAAGAAGGCGTTCGAGGGCGGAAATCGGTATCGCCTCGTTTCGCCCTTCACCACCAGACGTGGCAAATCCAACCAAATGGCCGTTTGAATTGACCAATGCGCCGCCGGAATTTCCAGGCAGTGATCTGGCATTGTGATGAAACCTTGCGTGGGGCGTGTCTGCGATGGGTGCGATCAGACGACCGGGCTCATAAACCCTGATATCCTGGCGACCCACATCAAACCCGATCACATATAAATCGCCAGACATATCGACATCTTTAATTTCGATTGATGAGGGAATTTTCGCATCTCCAACCAAAAGCAGAACCAGATCACCTGCAAAATCATTGGGGACAACAGCCGCATTAAATTTCGCACCGCCTGGAAGGGTCAGTTCGACGCTTTGATTATCCGCAACCATATGCCGGTTTGTCACCAAAACACCTTCATCGATGATGACGGCACTGCCGATGGGTTCGTAGGATGAAATTTTAGCAACGCTAGATTTTGCTGCGCACACAGCCGCTGGCGCCCTACATTCTTGTGCAAGGGCACGGTCGTTGACCGACGCCACCAAGGCAACAATGACCGAGAACGCTGTAATGGAAAGCTTCGTAAACATAATTACAGGATACCTTGGGCGCGCAACCATACAAGTAGCATAAACATCCCGGCCGCGCTCAATGTCCCGACGCCGATATTTCGTCTGAATATAAAAAACAACACAAACCCAAATGCTGTCGCCCCCACACGGTCGACAAGTTCAGTACCTTCAAGGATACCGACCGGCAGAATTATGATGCGGGATATGAGGCCAGCCAAAAGCCCATAAGCAACGCAGGCGATCCATTGAAGGAAGTCGCTTTCCGGATCTATTCGGGCGGCGATCGCTGTTCCCAGCCCGCGCCAGAGATACGTCACCGATATGGCCAGTATCAAAAGCACCCATGGTGCCGTGGTTGCATTGCTTCCAATCACGTCGGTCATGCGAACCTCCGCAACATCCGATCTGCGTAGAACCCGACCGTACCTGCGACAATACCGCACATTGGCAGGCTCCATTCAGGGCTCAGTAAATAGAACAACGGCCCCGTCAACGCCCCCGCCGCAAATGCGATCAGACAGGCGCGCGCCCGCATCGCCGCAAAGACAAAAGCGAAATAAATCGGATTGATAAAAACCAAGGTAACCGTCACGAAAAACGGTAAAGTCTCGGCCATGAGAAATCCAAGTGTGGTGCCACCCGATCCAGCAATCATACAAATCGTCGAGAACCCGGCATAGTACGGCCCGCGTTGATCCGGCGTCAGGTCTGGAATTTTTCGAAGCAAGCCAACCCACGTATTGACTGACATGAACTGCGCCCAGAGATATCGCCAACGCCATCCAGACTCGGAATTTCTAAACAGCGGTACAAGCGAGAGGCTCATCGGCAAAAAACGCATATTTGCCAAAGACACTGCCAACAAGATCGAAGCGACAGGCGCGCCCAAAAGTACATACTCAATGAAAGCGACCTGACCCGGTAGTCCCCAGATGCCAATTGTCGACACAATCGCTATGAAAATATCCATGCCTGCCGAATGCACGAGGGCTCCATAGCCAATCATGCTCGCCGAGACCATGAAGGCTGGCAGGCTAAAGCCATCCCGAAACCCCATCCAAAACAGCTTCATCACGTCAATATCGGTATCTGAACGGGGCGGTGTTGAAATCCTGAGTCTCCTTTTCGCCATGCTGTCTCATACCAGGCTGTCATTCAATAACTACTATTTTCTGCTTAATTCTATTAAGTGAGACAAAATCATCTATTTAATTGCAGTTTAGCCATTCATACGTATTGTGAATGCGATCTGCTTGTCAAAGAGGATAGATTTATGCCCGACGGAACCCAGCTATCACATATCATTGCACCGGATCAAAACTCGGCCCTTGGTAAAAGTATTGTCGTGCTTTCGGCAATTTTGAATGCGGGTAAGCCCCCTAGTCTTGGCGACATCGCACTGGCGACAGGCATTCCCAGACCAACTGTGTTTCGCATCGTCAAACAGCTCGAAGATACATTGCTGGTCACGAGAACTCCGGATGCCGAGAAGTATTTGGTCGGCCCAAATCTCATGACCCTCGCAACCGATGCATTGTCCGCGTTCACCCATGCTGCCCCCACACGATCAATCCTGACCGGTCTTGTTCATGATATTGGCGAGACGTGTAATCTGGGTGTGTTGGAGCGAGATAGCATTATCTATATCGACCGGGTCGAGTGTGCTTGGCCGTTGCGTTTGCAGATTGGCATTGGCTCACGGGTTCCCTTGCACGCCACCGCGATCGGCAAGCTTTTAATGGCGCATCTCCCGTCGCGCACACGAAAGCGTATTCTCTCAACGAGTGCGCTGGAGAAATACACGGCCAAAACCATCACAAGTCCAAGCGCCCTTGAAACAGAATTTAAGTACATTCGTCGACAAGGATACGCATGCAATGACGAAGAAAATACGATTGGCCTGATCGGCATCGCCGTTCCCGTTTTTGATCCCAAAGGACGTGTTGTCGCCGGATTGTCACTGCATGCTCCCGCGGCACGGCTTAATATCGAGGGCGCCATCACCAAACTGGACCGCTTCAAGGATGCCGCGCGGCAGATCGAAGGCGCGATGCGCGATCACCAGGCCCCCGGTGCTGATCAACGCGGAGCGCGCTGATGCCGCTATCAGCAAATGAACGCGCATCCATCACATTGGTCACCGGCGTTATCGGTGCCGATACACACATTGTTGGCAATCGCATTCTGTCGATGGCCCTTGAGAAAGAAGGGTTCAACATTGTGACACTGGGTGCGTTGACGCCTGCTGAGGATTTTATCAAGGCGGCGATCGAGACGGCTGCGGATGCAATTTTGATTTCGTCACTCTATGGACAAGGAGAGCTGGACTGCCGAGGTTTTCGCGACATGTGCATTGAAGCCGGATTAGAAGACATTGTTCTCTATGTTGGCGGTAACCTCGTCGTTGGCAAACAGGCCTGGGATGAAGTCGAAGAACGTTACACCGCCATGGGATTTGATCGAGCCTTTCCGCCTGGCACGCGAACGCCGGATGTTGTCGAAAAACTGGATACGGATTTTCAACGCAAAGTGAGCGGCGTCGCGTCATGACAGCGGGCAATGCACTCCTGATTGATTTTGGCAGCACGTATACGAAGCTGCGTGCGATCGATCTTGATGGCGGCGATATCCTAGGATCGGGTCAGGGGCCCAGCACGGTCACAACAGATGTTACACTGGGATTGGACGCCGCCCTAGGTGCGCTCGAAGATGCAATTGGTCATCTTCCCAAATTCAAATACAGACTGGCCTCATCCAGTGCCGCTGGCGGCCTCGCGATGATTACTGTCGGCCTTGTAAAGGAGCTCACAGCCGAAGCCGCACGACTGGCTGCGTTGGGTGCCGGGGCGAAGCTTATCGATGCCCATGCATACAAGCTGACCAACAAAGATGCGATGGGGATCGTCGCTAAAAACCCGGACATTCTTTTACTCGCTGGCGGCACAGACGGCGGCAACGAAGAAACCATTCGATGGAACGCTGAAAAACTTGCCGACGCGAAATTAGCATGCCCTGTCGTGATCGCGGGCAACCGCAATACGGCGGATGATATTGCTGACATTTTCAAATCAATTGGAACGGATGTTCGGATAGCCGGGAACGTCATGCCCGAGTTCAATGTTTTGGATGTTGAGCCTGCGCGCGCGGCAATCCGCGACATCTTCATCGAGCGCATTGTCCATGCCAAAGGAATTGATCGCGCCCAATCAAGGTTCGATGCTGTGCTGATGCCAACCCCAACGGCGGTGATGGAAGGGGCGCGATTGCTTGCTAATGGAACGTCCAATCTGCCGGGACTGGGTCCGCTCGTTGTGATTGACGTAGGGGGTGCCACGACGGACGTGCACTCCATAGCCGACGGCAAGCCAGCGGAAGCCGGCGTACTCCAATATGGGCTTCCTGAGCCTTATGCGAAACGCACGGTCGAGGGCGATCTTGGCATGCGGCACAATGCGCGCACGATTGTTGAAACCACAGGCGTAGATACCTTTTCCTCTAACAGCGGTTTCGACGTTTCTGAGATCGAAACACGGCTTGCCGCCATCGAGGCCGACGTCGAGCGCCTTCCAGCCAACGCTGCGGAAAAAACCTTCGATGCCGCGCTCGCCAGGTCAGCCGTGGCGCGCGCCATGAAAAGGCATGCTGGTCGCGTTGAAATCAAACAAAGTGTAACAGGCCCTGTGACCGTGCAATATGGCAAGGACCTCACAGACATTGAAACGATCATTGGTACCGGAGGTATTCTCGCGCATGGGGAAGACCCGACACATACTTTGACCGCGGCACTTTTCGATCAAGGCGATGCCGCGTCGCTCCGCCCAAAGAACCCGAACCTGATGGTCGATAAAGCCTATGCGCTTTACGCCGTTGGTTTGCTTGCCGATTACGCGCCGGATGCGGCGTTGCAATTCGCGCACAACAACATCCGCTCAGATACAAACAATGGGGCTTCTCGCCATGATCGCAATCCCGCAGCTTAGTGCTGACGATATCCCGTTTTCGGCCGCAAGGATCGATGATGATGTCTTTGATATCATGCGTGAGAAAAATCTTGCGCGTTGGCCGACAGGAAATGAGGTCGATATTGAAGAAGCCGCGGCTTTTCACAAAGCCCTCCCCAAGCACAAGCAATTGGGTTGGGTCATGCGCCAAGCAGATGCCGAAGGGCGGTGCCTGACGCAACCCCGCGGCGGATTTGGAACGCTCGAGCTACAAAAAGAATTGATGATCTGTCTAGATCAGCAAGGTCACGCCGACATCGTGCCCACCACAACAGATAGCTATACACGTAACGAGCAGTGGGAAAACGCGGCACGCGGCATCGAGGAATCAAAAAAGGCTGGCCGCTCAATGCTGAACGGCTATCCCATGGTCAACTATGGACCGAAGACAACCCGACAATTGATCGAGGCCATCAATAAGCCCGCGATTGTTCTGTCTGGCACATCAATGCCAAAGCTCACCTGTGAGATCGGTTTCGCAGCAGGATACTCAGGTTATCTTGGGTCCGGCCTTGCCTACACATCGTCTTACACAAAGTCATTGTCGATTGAACAAGGTATTCGGAATTATCAGTACCTGGATCGATTGGCCGCGATGTATAGCGATCATGGTGTCGAGCTTCATCGCAGACAACCGGGCTTTTTGACCGGCACAAATATCCCGCCCTGCATTGCCATTCTGACTTGTATTGTTGATGCACTCCTCGCCGCCGGACAGGGTGTCAAAAATTATGGACTTGAATTGGGCCAGACCCTGCATCTCGTCCAGGACGCCGCCGCCATCAAGATGGCACGCGTTTTGACGCAGGAATACCTGCAGCGGCTTGGGTTCGATGATGTGTTCACGCCCGTCACGTCATTGCACTGGATGGGGGCATGGCCACACGATGAAGCCCAGTGTGAAGCGTTGGTTGCTTATGGTGGGACGCTGGCTGCAATAGGCGGTGCGGTAAGCGTCACAACCAAATCTTCCCACGAGGCTTTTGGCATTCCGACCCCTGAAGCAAATGCCGCAGGCCTTAGGAGTACGCGGATGGCCGTTTATATGGCGCGTCAAATCCGCCTGGATGAATTGCCGGAATTTAAAACTGAGTGCGATATCATTGCCAAAGAAGTTCGCCCGATCATGGATAAAATTCTCGAGATGGGCGATGGCGACGTTGCGATAGGCACGATCCGTGCCTGCGAAGCCGGCGTCATGGATATCCCGTGGTCGCCCAGCACCTTTCTAAAAAGCCGCCTGATGCCGGCGCGCGACGTCGACGGTTATCTACGTATATTTGACTGCGGTGAGATGCCCATGGACCCGGACATCATGGACTACCACCATGAACGTATTCGCAAACGGGCGGAACGAGATAACATTTCATTTGATCATGAACTGGCGGTCTCAAGCGTCTATGAACTCTCCGAGGATCTGGACAAATTAATCCCGTTTCCCTGGGCAGAAACCTAATTTACAAGCGTTGGAGACGATGACGATGAGAGCAATTCGCGTGAACGCCTATGGTGGCCCAGAAGAACTTGTTCTTGAAGAAGGCATTGAAAAACCTACGCCAGGTCCTGGTGAAGCACTGATTAAAATTGAAACTGCAGGCATCAATTTTATCGATGTTTATGTGCGCGGCGGCGTCTACAAAAATTCAGAAACCTATAAGAACACACCGCCGTTTGTACCTGGGATGGAGGGCGGAGGCACCGTTGAGAGCTTAGGCGCAGGCGTCGAAAATGTTCAGGTCGGAAACCGTGTTGCCTACTGTCTGGTATTGGGCAGCTACGCCGAATACGCCGTCGTTCCAGCCTGGCGACTTGTTACAATTCCGGACAATGTTGAGATGTCTGAGGCCGTGACGTTAATGCTTCAGGGCATGACCGCACATTACCTGAGCCATTCATTATATAAGCTTGAAGCTGGGAAGACAGCTCTTGTTCATGCAGGCGCGGGTGGTGTCGGACAACTGCTGACACAAATCGCAACGCTTCGGGGGGCGCGCGTGCTGACGACGGTATCGACACCGGAGAAGGCCGCGATATCACGCACCTGCGGCGGAGAACCGATCTTTTACCGCGAAGAAGATTTTGCCGAGCGGGCGCTTGAGATGACAAAGGGCGAAGGCGTCGATGTTGTTTATGACGGCATCGGCCAATCGACGATTACGGGCTCTATGAAAGCCGTGAAACGGCGCGGCACCGTTGCATTGTTCGGCAGCGCATCGGGCGCGGTAAAGTCAATCGATCCACTTGACCTCGCCGAGGCGGGCTCAATCTATATTACCCGTCCGCATTTGTGGGACTACACGTATGATGCGGACGAAATTGAAAGCCGAGGCGCAGACTTGTTTGGTTGGGCCGCTGATGGTCGCCTGAAAGTCTTAATTGATCAGGTGTTTTCTTTGGCTGACGCGAGGTCAGCTCATGAGTACCTCGAGGCCGGAAAAACGCGTGGTAAGTTGTTGCTCGCGGTTTAACTCACTTCCCGCTCATGAATTTGCCGTGCGATCGAATTGAAATGTGTGCGATCTGCTTTGATCAACTCCAAAGCTTCGGGTGAATAGTCAATGACAACGACCAACTGGGTAATCCGATCACCATCGTCACTCAAAGGCAGCCGTAGCAAGCTGTGAGAATGGATATATCCGCCATGCGCAAAGAACGAATAATGCCCTGCTGTCGGAATTTTCTTCTCAATGACAACACAATGATCTTTGTAAACCTGCTGCCCAAACCCCTCCGGTTGTAGATTGTACGGGGAACCTTTCGTCATATCGGCCCCATGTATCTCGGTCATTTTGCTCCCCCAGAACCGATAAATACTATCAGAAACAGGGTCCTTGATATCGATAACAAGTGTCGTGGGCACGAGGTGCAAAGGCAGACCTAAAAGCTCAAAATCCTTCCATGACGGCGCCACGCGATCACCTTTCAATGACACCCAATATTCATGAGCCGCCATCAATCCTGAAGGAAGTCCTTCTATCTTTATTTGACTGGAGTGCACAAATTATCTCCGGGCCTCTTTGATTTCTTTTTTTCGCAAATTCGTACGTCTCAAATAAGTGCGCGACGCACCATGTTCACCCCGACGACAAATAACACAATTAAAAGAAATTTGCGAAATGCCTCTTCATTGATGTGCTTACGAACGCGCTCACCGATAAAAATCCCGACCATGACAGGTGCGCATGCAGCGATCGAGAGCCAAAGCATGTCGCCATCCAGCACCCCATTCTGGACATAGAAAAATACCAGCGGCACGGCACCAATCAGATAAAGCCCAGTGACAGACCTGACCCACGTATCCTTATCCAGCTTCAGCATAAAAAGGAACATGATGATCGGGGGGCCCCAGACACTGGTCAGCCCACCCATGACACCACCAATAGCCCCTGCCAGAGGCCCTAGAATGCGCTCTGCCGTAGGACTGAGTGCCGTCGGCTTTGGCTTGAATAATTGTGAGCACGCGAAAACCAAAGCACTGACGCCCATCATCGCAAACAGCACAGCCTCATCAAGAACGCTCACAAGGAGCGAACCCACATATAGCGCGCAGATAAATACGACCGCCATAAACCAAAACCGTTTCAACGGGCCAAAGACATCACCTGTCCCAAACGCCTGCCATATGTTCGTTACCAGAATCGGCACAGCCAGGAGTGCAAGACCTGTCCGTGCATCCACAAAATTCAACGCAACGGCAAGTGTGGTTATCGGCAGTGCGACACCGCTTAAGCCTTTCGCCAATCCACCAATGAAGATGCTAAAGGCGAGCCAGCCAACGATCGTTGGTTCTAGTCCAAACACAATGAATATTGTCCAATCGTCAAGAAATCTTGTTGGTAGGGCGTTGTATCAACAACAGAAGGGTAATTCGGCGCAAGATCAACCATGCCCTGGTTTACAACAAGAGGATCGTTGAAAATACCATTTACGGGCTTCAGGAAACCATTCATTTCACCCGCATTGTCGATCATCTTGGCCGCCACACAGCATTCCATCCAACATCCAAGATCAGCCGCAACACCGTTGCCCAGAACGGGAGTCATCCCCAACGACTTTATAAGACTGAGTTGGGCCTCAAGGTTTTCGATGCTTCCAGCTTTCATGAGTTTAAGTTTCACAAACTGCACTGTTTGCATTTCTGCAGCGCGTTGAATTTCTGCTTCTCCATAAATACTTTCATCGAGCATGAAGGGAACGTTGCTCACCTGTGCCACCGCGCTGGCGGCTTCCCAGTCGTTCATATGACATGGTTGCTCAAGCAGTTCGATCCCGTCCGGATTTACCTGCGTCGCATACGTTATCGCATCCTCTTGCGAATACCCCTGATTGCCGTCAATGCGAATTTGAACATCCGCTGGCAGGCATGACTGAATGAACGCCGTGCGTTTCAAGTCGTCCTCGACGTCCCATCCGATTTTGACTTTGATTGTTTTATAACCGTCTCGTACGTGTTGATCGATTTCTGCCGCAATCCCCTGCTCGTCCATAGCACTTAGGATTGCGAGCAACGGCACTTTCTTATGATCCGTAAAGTTAAGTGTGGGATGTGCTTCAAGCATTTCAATGCCAGTAACCAGCGCCGTCACGGTGAACGGCGAATCTTTGTGATGGCGAAACGCCTGTGTCTTGGCATCCGGCATAGAGAGGCCGATCATGGACGTTGCAATTTCATGCATTCGTGCCCAGCACCCCTCAATTGTCTCTGGTGTGTATCCGGTCAGGATCGTTGCCTCGCCAATACCGGGCCGACCTTCGTCATCTATAATATACGCGAGAACCGTATCAAACGACGTGACAGGGCCGAACGCGAGTTTGTAGGGGATTGTCAATGGTAGCGACAATCGTTCCAATCGAATTCCCGCGATATGATTGCTCATCGCCTCCCCCTATCTCATTTATTGCCGTGCATGAGCGTGGCGCTTACCATCTATTAACATACTTAACTGAAAAGGAGCGGTCATGCCCCGCGGTATCGATCATCTCGTTTTATGCGTAAATGACCTGAAAAAAGCCAGAATTGCTTATGAGACTCTAGGCTTCACAATGACGCCGCAAGCACAGCATCCATTTGGGACAGGAAACACTTTGGTTCAATTGGACGGATGCTTCCTCGAAGTACTATCTGTGACAAAACCGGAAGACGTCTTTGAAGCCACGGGCGACAATTTCAGTTTCCCGGCGTTCAACCGAGAATACCTGAACCAGAGAGAAGGCATGTCGATGCTGGTTCTCGACAGCAACGATGAAAAGGCTGATCGTGCGGAATTTTTAGACAAAGGATTGCATGTCTACGCGCCGTTCGATTTTCAACGACAGACAACACTGCCCACAGGGGAACAAGTCACCGTTGGATTTTCGCTGACATTCCTGGGCGATCCAGATCTGGAAGATCTTGCATTTTTTACATGCAAACAATGGCGCCCCGATCTTTTCTGGAAGTCTGAGTATCAAACCCACGCAAATGGTGCGCGAACGATTGCGGATGTTTATGTTGTTGCGCCCGACACTTCAAAGGCTGCAGATTTCCTGGCTGCGTTTTCAGATGCGCCCCAAATCGAAACGGCACCCGGTGTCATGAGTATTCAAACAACACGTGGGAATCTCAGTGCTTTCACACCCGAAGCCTTTGACCGGCAGTTTCCAGGCGCGTTCAGCCACGTGGAAACAAAAGCGCCGTTCTTCGCCGGGTTTGATATCAAGGTCGATGACATTGCCTCGACCGAGGCATTGTGGACAAAGAACGAAATCGCTTATCGGGGTGATGATGAATTTACATGGCTCGCACCCAATGAAGGCTTTGGATGCGTTATTTCTCTCTCAGCGTAATGGGGGCCGGAAATATTACGCGAGGATTTTTCAAGTATATGGAAAATAAATCAATTAATATTAATGGTTTAAGCTGGATAACGCGCATGCAAAGACGTATAAAGTCATCATGAGTAATACAATTAAAGTATCCGTTTGGCGCGGCCAAACCGAAGGGTCTTTTGAGGATTTTGACGTTCCTCGGCAACCCTCCCAAACCGTCCTGGATGTCATCACATATATTCAACGGAATATTGACCCGACGTTGAGCTATCGCTTTGCATGCCGGGTTGGTGTTTGTGGGTCCTGCGCGATGACTGTTAACGGGCGACCGCGCTGGACCTGCCGAACCCATGTCGACAAGGTTGCAACAGATGGCACGTTGCAGGTGTCTCCACTGCGGAACCTCGAAGTTGTTAAAGACTTGGCCTGCGACATGACTGAGTTCTTTGAGAAAATGAACCGGGCCGAGGGCAAGTTTCACCCAACAAAAACCCGTGATGACGACTTTGATTTTGTTCTGCCGGATGATCCCAAACGCAAACAGGCATCTCAGGGGATTGAGTGTATCGGATGTGGAGTCTGTTACGCCGCATGTGATGTTGTCGAATGGAATAAAGATTATCTGGGCCCCGCCGCGCTAAACCGTGCATGGACACTTGTTAATGACGTCCGCGATGGTGGTAATGCAGAACGCATCGCAGCTGTATCCGGTGATGGTGGGTGCCACGCCTGTCACTCTCAACAAGGATGCGTTGAACATTGTCCAAAGCATATCAGCCCCACGCATTCCATTGCGGGCTTAAAGCGCGCTGCCGCAAAATCGGCCCTCAAGGGTATTTTTGGGGGCGATGACTAATGTCCAGCGTTGCGATTGAGACCAAGCTCTGGGTTTGGCAACGCGTCAGTGCTGCGGTGCTTGGATTGTGCGTGATCGTGCATCTGATCTTGATCATACTTGCCGTACAGGATGGCCTGAGCGCCGCTGAGATCATCGGCCGTGTATCCGGCAACATATCCTGGCTTTTATTTTATAGTGTCTTTGTCATTGCTGTCGCCATCCATGCACCGATTGGTGTCCGCACCATTCTGAATGAGATGACGAACCTAAAACCGTCTCAGACCCATATTGTGATGGCTGTCCTTTGTCTGGTGATTTTAACAATGGGTTTTCGCGCCGTTATTGGTCTCTTTAATGCGGGGGCTGTTTGATGGTCGCACGCGCACATCGAAATCACGCACACTACTGGGCGTTTGTTTTGCATCGTGTTTCAGGGTTGCTGCTAGCTTTGTTTTTGCCAGTGCATTTTTATGTCCTGGGTCTGGCGATCGAAGGCGCTGCCCGCCTTGACGGATTTCTAAGCTGGACCGACACACCCGTCGTCAAATTGGCCGAGACGCTTTTGGTCATCTTACTCGCGGCACATCTGACCGGCGGGCTCCGCCTGATGGCACTTGAATTTTTTGGCTCTCGAGAAAGCTCTAAGACAGCGGTTGCTGTTGGAACGGGTGTAGCTTTGGTTGTCGGCCTGATCTTCCTTCTCAATGTTCGGTGAAACACCCATCCTCATGACGGGTGCGTTTCTGGCCGCATTTGTTGCTGGCGCAGCAGGATTTGGTGATGCGCTCATTGCGGCGGCGATCTGGCTGCAGTTCTTTTCCCCTGCTGAAATCGTACCTGTCATCGTCGCATGCTTTTTTGCCATGCATATTGTTATGCTGATCAAGATGCGGAAGCGTTTGGATTTTCGCCACCTGATGCCGTTTATAATCGGTGGCGCGATTGGCGTGCCCATGGGCGCACAATTGTTGAAGATTGTAGAGCCACATACCTTCAAGCTTTTTGCCGGTATGGGCCTGATTGCTTACGGCGCAATCATGCTCATGCTTTCCAATTTGCCCGTGATCGCATGGGGTGGCAAAATATTGAACACATTTGTCGGTTGGATTGGCGGCATACTGGGTGGCTTTGCAGGTCTCTCAGGTTTTGTCCCGGCGATCTGGTGCACGCAACGTGGATGGCCGCGTGACCAAACGCGCGGCGTCACCCAACCTTATATTATGACAATGCACGGCATGGCTTTTGGTTGGATGGCATCGGGTGGATTGGTCACATCTTTGACTGGAACACGCTTCATGATCGCCATGCCCGCAGTCGCGGTCGGTGCATGGCTTGGTGTCAGACTATACGGCCAGTTTGATGAAAAGCGGTTTCGCCAGTGTGTTCTGGTGATGCTCATCATCGCTGGCACCTTATTAGTGTTTAACCCGGGAGGGCGTTGATATGCCTGCAAATATTAAAATCGAACAACACCAAACAGATGTCTTGGTTTTGGGGTCAGGCGGGGCCGGGCTATTCGGCGCGCTGCATGCCAAGGCTGCGAACCCGGATTTGGAAGTCACCGTCGCCGTCAAAGGATTACTCGGCAAATGCGGCTGCACCCGAATGGTCCAGGGCGGTTACAACGTGGCACTGGCACCCGGCGACAGCACCGAACGCCATTTCATGGACACCGTCGAAGGCGGCAAATGGATCAATCGCCAGGACCTTGCCTGGACTTTGGTTGAACAGGCACAAGTTCGAATTCGTGAACTTGAGAACGAGCTTGGTTGTTTCTTTGACCGCAACCCGGATGGCTCTGTGCACCAAAAGGCATTCGCCGGGCAGACCTTTGACCGTACGGTTCACAAAGGTGATTTGACGGGCATTGAAATCATCAACCGCCTTTCCGAACAGGTTTGGGCGCGTGACATTAAACGCATGGAAGACCACCGGGCGATTGCCTTGATCCCTGCAAAAGATGGCTCACGGATTGCTGGTGTTCTCATGATCGACATGCGCGCCGGCATCTTTCGGATGGTCCGCGCGCAGTCCGTCTTGCTGGCGACTGGCGGCGGCCCGACCATGTACAAATACCATACACCTTCTGGTGATAAGACGTGCGACGGCATGGCGATGGGGATGCGGCTCGGCCTGACGCTCCGGGATATGGAGATGGTTCAATTCCATCCAACCGGCCTGATCGCGGGCGAAGATACCCGCATTACCGGGACAATTATTGAGGAAGGACTGCGCGGTGCTGGCGGCTATTTGCTGGACGGCAATCGCGAGCGGTTCATGCACAAGTATGACGAGCGTGGCGAGCGCGCGACCCGTGACATTGTCAGCCGCGGCATGTTCCAGGAAATGCGGACTGGCACCACAGCTCAGCACGGCGGCCTCTACATTACGATGAAGCATCTTGATCCCGAGATGGTCAAAAAGAGCTTTAAGGGCATGGTTGAACGATGTGCTGATTGTGGTTTTGATCTTGTTGGCGGTGACGTCGAAGTCGTGCCAACGGCGCACTACATGATGGGTGGCATTGTCTTCGAGCCTGATTGCAAAACCGAGATTCCTGGGCTTTATGCCGCGGGAGAAGATACCGGCGGCGTGCATGGTGCCAACCGTCTTGGTGGCAACGGTGTTGCCAACTCAACAGTGTTCGGTGGCATCGCAGGCGATACGATTGCCCGTGAAACCAAACCGGGTGCGCCGCTGATCGAGCCTGACCAGACGGCCATCGACGAAGCCATTCAACTTTGCTGTCAGCCGCTCAACAGACCACCTGCCCAAATCGATCAGGTGCGTACCAAGTTATGGGATCATATGTGGGAAGACGCAGGTATTTTCAGAGATGCAGATAGTCTTGCGCGCGCCAAATCAACGCTGGATGAACTTGATGGCGAATTGGACACGATCGGCGTTGCCGATACCAATCTCGCGTATAACCTGACTTGGCATGACTGGATCAATTTGAAGAACCTGATCCTGGTCTCAAAGTCAGTTGTCGCCGCTGCGACGGCGCGCGAAGACAGCCGCGGGGCACATTATCGTGCGGACTTCCCGGATGTCCGTGATCTTGAAAATTCGACATATACTGTCGTGCGTATGAAAGATGACAAGATCACACTTGGCACTGAACCTGTTGATTTCTCAATCGTCAAACCTGGCGAAACCCTGATTGACGAGAGCGCAGCTTAGCGTTTCTTAAAATCAAAGAAAGTTTGTTTTTCCGCAACAATCAAATCCTGGTTTGAAATTTGAGCCGAACTTCTCCGCTCCTGACCTTTTGGCGTGATGATTTTAATATCGCCCTGAATGCTTAACTCACCAAGTGTCGACTTGAACATTTCACTTGTCGCAGGGCTATCATTTGCTGTTTCCTCTATCAACAACTCGAACGACATTTCCTCTCGAGAGTGCACAATCCGCACCAAATCTTCTAACATCGTATTGATCGATGTTTCTTTTGCAGACGAGTCAAATTCAAAGGCTGGCTGATTTGTTAACTCATCATCCGATGCTGGATCATACCCCAACATATGCAATCCAGCTCCGCCGTAATGAATAAAGTTATTATGATGCAACCAATGGACTTTAACCATCTCATCTCGAGCTTTTGCGTGCTTCGATAAATGAATGAACCAATACGCGCGATTACTCTCCCTGGAACGAATAAAAAAAGGAGTAAAATAATCAGCACCACTATTTGCTGACAGACTTCTTGATAAATGAGATTGCACTAAGTAACGCCACATTTTCACGTGACGACTATTTGCCAAATCACTTAATAGATCAGGACCAATTCCTAAATTTGATAGAATCTTTCTATATTCTTCCGAGTCATTTAAGTATTGGATCAGCGCATCTGTTCCAAATGTTAGTAAAATTTCAGCTCTTGGCAATGAGCTAAAAATTCTACGAAGCAAGTTTAAAGGCACGTCTTTATAGCCGTATTGATCAAGGAGAAAAATTGACCTTCCCCCTTTAGTTTTTTGGGAAATTAACTTTATCAATTTATCTGAATGACTTTGAAAGTCTCCATCAATACAAATAATAGATTCACCGAGCTCCTTCGAAAATTCTGATTGGCTAATCAGCATCTTTAGGTAAGAAATATTATCTGGGTTTTTATCTACAAAGAAAAATCGACAATCAATCCGAAATTCTTTTCTACGCACAAGGTTTAACTTTGCTTCGACTGCTCTCAATGCACGAAGAAAAATTAATGGCGAACCATCGCAGATATCACCATTATCCGCACGGGTATACTGCCCACCGCCAGACATGCCGTCGACAATATCCAGCCGCAACACGTCGATACGAGGATCAATAGTCAATACTTCAACATACCGAGTGAGATATGCTTCTAGTACACTATGTTTAGCCAAGCTATGGACATGAAGCGTGGGGGGAGGCTCGCCAACAATCCATTTGTAAGCATCAACATCAGACAAAAGATTACTCTTTCTAGTGGTAATTGATTCTTAGATATATCTTATATAGCAATTTAGAGGAAGTTTTTAGTCTGAATAATTGTCATTGAGATATCTCATAATCTGGAAATTCATCCCAAGTCGTGCCATCGAGTTCGCGACCACCCGTTTTTGGCCTTAAGCCACCCCATTGCTTAAAGAAAAATGGAACGCCTGCAGCAACACATTGATCGCGGACTTCAATAACCCATTCCCGTTTCATTGGTCGACATTTCGGGCCACTTTCACCGCCTGCGATTACCCAGTCAATGCCGGTAAGGTCTACAGTTCCAATGGGTCCAATAAGTGGCTCAATCGAGAGAAACTTAATAGTCGCTGGCATCGCCTGAATATGGCGAATCCGCGATACTTTTGATCCGTCTTCAACAGACGTGCCCAACCAAATATTTGGAGGTGCTTCCATTTTTCCGTATCGCCGTTTGACATAATCTCGCATCAAAGAACTACGTTTTGTTAGCACCTGAAACGTATGCCAATGCGCTCGTTCCATTGTCTCGAAAACCTGATCTACAAACGATTTTGGGATTTCTTTATGAAACAGGTCACTCATTGAATTGACGAAAATCATCTTTGGTTTCTTCATCAACAGTGGTTGCTGAAGTCTCTTCGGACGGAGAACAAGATCAAAACCATGTTCAAATGGATGCCCCGGAACACCGCGGAAACGTTCAGAAAATCGTTCGGCGTAGCAGTTGTCGCATCCAGCACTTACTTTCGTACAACCAGTTACCGGATTCCACGTCAAGTTGGTCCATTCAATTGCTGAATTCTGCGTCATTTTTTACACCAATAAGAACATAACATGAACATACAAAAATTACTGCCATAAATCTACAAGTAAATACTCAAGAATATCGTTTTACGGGAATTTTGTTAACGAAATATGTTCGATCCAAACTTGGCGGATCAAAGTCATGCCTACTGATCGCGTGATTTCAGAAGTTTATCGACGTGAAAGCCCTGAAACATTGTGATCCCAAGGTCATGACCGACCTCAATGCCAAGATCATCGTCAACCCGGGCCAGCACAACCCGTGTGCCGTGACGTTGCATCTCGTCGATTTCCTTGGCGAAACCAGGCAGGATCATCTCGGCACCCTGCCGCCAAAAAATCTTGGCCATATTCGCACTTAACCGCTGCATACTGACGATGCCGACGGTTTCCGGAAAAATCGCATCAATTGCGATGGCACCGCTTTTTGAGGCAATCAGATTTGCTGCGACTTCATATTCATCATATTGCTGTAATACGTTGGCCTGTCGAAACTCAAATGCAAGATTTGAAAATGCGTCCTCTCCCTTACTTTCGAGGAACTCCTCGAAGGCTCTGGTAAACACAGATTCCACATTCAAATTGATCGAGCACATTGCGCCCGATGGATTGGCTTCGTTAAAAGCATCTAATAACAATCGATCCAGCGTGATTGTCAGCTGGTTAAAAATATTCCCACTGCCCCGCAATTCTACATCAAGGAAAACGTGTGTTTTAAGTGCGTCCATCCCAACGAAGAATTCATGCATGATATCTCGCGGCGGGCCACCAGGATCTATTTCAGCCAAGACCTGATGACGGATAAAAACTTTGGCAAATGACTCAGGGCCAATCTGTTGATTTACGTCCACGACGCGGTCGATGTCTTGCTCACCCAACCGTCGAAGTTTTCGCCGCGCTTCAGGTTTTTGCTTTTGTTCTTGTCCATCATATCGTTCGAGAAACCGAATTGCGTTTGATAATTTGAAACGCAGATCAATGGCGCGAAGTAAACGTGATTGATCGATCATGCCAAACTGGTCAGGGAAGTAATGCTGGATCAATCGAAGAAGCTCGACCTTGGCATCCGTAATCAAAGTGACCTGATTGAATTCGGACATTTTGACCAGAAGGGCGCGGTCAGTTTGCGACAACTGGAAATAGGCCGCGTTATGACGCCGACGAAAACTTGTGAGCACCTCATCAAGCTCTTTCCAGAAAGATGCTTCCGCATCTTCTGTTGCCAGCACACCAAGCGAAATCAAAAGCAGCGTATTGTGCTCTTGGTTCTGATCTCCCCAGCTTCTTAGCTTGCCAAGAAGATCTTTGGCGGTCTGGGTGCGTGGTGTCGATGCCGGCTGATTCACGAGGCCCCCTTCAGCAATATCACCATGATTATGGCATAGCGATAACGCCAAGGGTAGGCCTCGGAATAATAACGAAGCGTTTATTCATGAGCGTATGAATTAACTTTTAATTCGCTCACTTTTTGGATCATACATTGGCCGCAATGATGCCGTCGCGGGTATGCGTTGGCCAGCAACTTCGATCTCATAACTTCCTGATTTAACAAAGTCGGCGTCTACGCCCTCTTCGTTGTTCACATAACCAAGTCCGATCGCGGCCCCGAGCGTATGACCGTACATGCCGCTCTCGATATTGCCAACAATCGTGCCATCACGATAAACCGGCTCATTGTGATAAAGCATCGCCTCTGTATCCGAGAGTGCAAACTGGACCAGGCGTGCCTTCACACCATTCTCCTTTTGGCGAAGTATTGCATCACGACCAATAAAGCTTGGCTTGTCTGTCTTCACAGCGAACCCAAGACCTGCCTCAATCGGGGTTTCTGACTCTGTGATATCATGGCCCCAGTGACGATAAGCCTTTTCAATTCTGAGCGAATTCAACGCATGGAGACCTGCGGGCATCAGGCCAAATTCCGGTCCAGCCTCCATAATGACTTCGAAAATGTGTGCAGCGAAATCAGTTGGGACATATAGCTCCCAGCCCAATTCACCCACATAAGTAATTCTGGACGCCCGCACCAATCCCATGCCCAATTCGATTTCACGAGAATGCGCAAACGGGAAAGCTTCGTTCGAGAGATCGTCCGGCGTCAGTGATTGCAACAACGCACGGCTGTTCGGCCCCATAACGCTAATCACAGAATATGCAGACGTGACATCGGTTGCGACGCAATGGGCATCATCCGGGATATGCCGGGTAAGCCAGTCGAAATCTCTGACTTGGACGCTCGCGCCTGTCACAACGAGATAGTCATTCTCGGCGAGACGGGTAATTGTCAGGTCTGCCTCAATGCCACCCCGCTCGTTGAGCCATTGGGTGTAAACAAGGCGGCCTGGTTCAACATCAACATTATTTGCGGAAATATTGTTCAGCACTTTCATGGCATCACGACCTTGAACGCGGAACTTGGAGAAGGATGTCTGATCAAAAACACCGACTTTCTCGCGCACATTGATATGTTCTGCAGCGTTGTACTTGAACCAGTTCTGCTTTTTAAAGGAATACTCGTACTCAGGCTTTACGCCTTCTGGTGCAAACCAGTTTGCACGTTCCCAGCCAGATGTTTCACCAAAACACGCGCCCAACTTTTCTAGATGCCCATGCAACGGTGTGCGTCTCAAACCCCGACTGGTCTTGTACTGATAGAACGGGTAGTGGACTGCGTACAACAAACCCAAAGTCTCGGTGACACGGTCATGAAGATATTTTCGGTTGCGCATAAACGGAAGATTACGACGCAGATCAACACCGTTGAAATCGCCCGGTGGGTGACCATCAACAATCCAGCGTGCAAGGGTGCGGCCGACCCCGCCAGCAGACTGGATACCAATCGAGTTCATACCTGCAGCAACGAATAATCCTTCAAGCTCGGGTGCCGCGCCGAGGTGATAGCGATCGTCTGGCGTGAAGCTCTCAGGGCCACAGAAGAATGTCTGAATGCCCGCATTTTCCAGCGCAGGCATTCTCCGGATTGCGTCTTCGAGGATCGGTTCAAAATGGTCAAAGTCATCCGGAAGCTGATCAAAGCAGAAATCCGGCGAAATACCATCCATGCCCCAAGGCTTGGCCACCGGCTCAAAGGCCCCTAACAGGATTTTACCTGCATCTTCTTTGTAGTATGCGTGATGGTCATAGTCCCGGTATACGGGCAGGTCGGGTGTCACGCCCTCGAAAGTCTCTGTCAGAATATAGAAATGTTCGCAAGCATGCAGAGGCACCGTAACACCGTGCCTACCCGCGAGTTCGCGTGTCCACATGCCACAGGCAAGAACCACAGAATCCGCCATCACAGTGCCTTCATCGGTGATCACACCCGTGACCTTTGATCCGTCCGTGATGAGGTCATTCACTAACATATTTTCAAAGATCTGTGCACCACCTGTACGCGCTCCTTTGGCCAGTGCCTGCGTGATGCCAACAGGGTCCGCCTGGCCATCTGAAGGGATAAAAATACCGCCAACAACATCATCGATTTCAATAAGCGGATGATGATCCTTACAGCCTTGAGGTCCAAGTACGTCGACCTGCAGGCCAAAAACTTTCGCCATATCTGCACGACGGACCAAATCTTCCATCCGACCTTCATTGGTGGCGGTAGAGAGCGATCCGTTAATCTTATAACCAGTCGCCTGCCCGGTTTCTTCCTCAAGATGCTTGTAGAGTTCTGCCGTATACTTCGCCAACTCGGTCATTGTATGATTGTCGCGAAGCTGGCCAATCAAGCCTGCGGCATGCCAGGTCGTTCCTGATGTCAATTGTTTACGTTCAAGCAGCACGATATCTGAGACACCAATCTTCGTGAGGTGATAGGCGATGCTACATCCAATGACGCCACCACCAACGATAACGACCTGCGCCTTTTTCGGTAATTCTTTAGCCATGTTTTCTTGCTCCTGCGTAAATATCTTTTAGTAGGTTGGCGGTGCGACGACCCAGAGCACCGTCGTTTTCTGATCTGTTGAATTTCGTGCTTTGTGCGGGGCAGATAGCGGGAACGTAAAGGAATCTCCCGCCTTCAAATGATGTGATTTCCCATCGATGATCAGTTCCAGTTCACCTGAAATCACCATCCCGCCTTCTTCGCCCGTTTGAGCGTATTTCGCGTCACCCGTCTCGGCACCCGGTTCAAACGACCCCAAAATCATTTCAAACATGCCGTTTAATTTAGGCGACAGCAGTTCCTCGCTCACACCGGTTCCAGGAAAGGCGAGCCGCTGTCGATCATTCCCTCTGACGATGATATCTTTCTCATCAGGGTTCTGAGACGATCCCCCACGAAAAAACCAGTTGATCCCTACGCCCAGAATTTCTGCAATGGCCTTCAAGTTTGGAATTGTCAGCGGAGATATTCCGCGCTCGACCTGACTGATATACCCTACAGAACGGTCAATCTTGGCCGCGAGATCTTCAAGCGTAAGGCCGCGGGCCTTGCGGAGGCTGCGGATTTCGGCGCCAATCTCAGCACCGTCACTCATTTCGGGTCTTGTGTTTGTGTCCATGACAGATAGAAAAGACGATTAAATATTTTCAGTCAAATGAAATTTTTTTCATTTTATAAAAAATGAACATCATAGACGTCATCCAGCGCGCATCACTTCACGTAGACAATACTATGAAACGTCATTCTCATCAGAGCCGCATGCTTGCACTGATAGCTGTCCTGCTGTTTGTGCTTCAGGCGTGTTCTCCGCTCGCCGCTGTTAATGCAATTGCCCCCGATCACGGCGTAAAGGTTATCCCGGATATTCGCTATGGGTCCGAGGACCGGCAATTCCTTGATCTATACCGTCCAGAGAATGCCCAGGCCAGTCTACCGACAATACTCTTCTTCTATGGAGGGAGTTGGAAACGCGGGAACCGGGAAAAGTACGCCTTTGCCGCCAGCGCCCTTGCGCGCGAAGGTTTTCTTGTCGCAGTTGCAGACTACCGAACCTATCCAGACGTTAAATTTCCGGCATTTGTCCACGATGGCGCGAAGGCTTTGGCCTGGCTGGCACAGAATGCCTCACAATACGGCGGATTGACTGAAGGCATCCACTTGATGGGACATTCTGCTGGCGCACATATCGCCGCGATGATCGCATTGGATGAACAGTATCTAACCCGCGAAAATCTCTCGAGGGATGTGCTTGGTCGCTGGGTAGGCCTAGCGGGTCCGTATGCGTTCTATCCCAGCAAAGTAAAATCTGTCCGCGCCATTTTTTCTGACACCCGAAACGAAGACATGGCCCGACCGATTACGTACGCATCAATCCCGGGTGCACCTGAAGCGCTTTTGCTGCATGGCGGCGATGACACCATTGTCTTACCTGAAAACAGTCAACAACTCGCAGCCGCGTTGTCATCGTCAGGGGTTAATGCGCATGCCCATATATATCCCGGCATTGGTCATGCACCGCTTGTGTTGTCATTAAGCTCACCATTTCAAGGCTTGGCAGCAACACTTGAAGATAGCGTCGCGTTCCTTAAAAACGGCACTCTCCCAAAAGGACCGGCAACCAATTAAGATGATTGGCCTAGACGTCGGAGCCCGCGGAGAAGTTAAACACCGCACCTTCTTTAACGCCCGAGGGCCAGCGTGCCGTCACGGTCTTTAGTTTGGTATAGAACCGAATACCTTCCATTCCGTGAATGGAATGATCGCCAAACAACGATGCCTTCCAGCCCCCAAATGAGTGGTATGCAACAGGCACAGGGATCGGCACGTTAACCCCGACCATACCGATATTGACGTCGCGCACGAAGTCCCGTGCCGTGTCACCATCGCGGGTAAATACAGCCGCACCATTGCCATACTCATGATCAACAACAAGTTGCTTTGCTTCTTCGTAGCTCTCGGCACGAACAACAGACAATACAGGGCCAAAAATCTCGTCCGTATAAACGGACATATCTTTGGTAACCCGGTCGATCAGTGTGCCACCGACAAAGAAACCGTTCTCATACCCTTGAAGGCTAATACCGCGACCATCGACAACAACCTCTGCGCCTGCCGCTTCACCTTCCGTTATGTAACGCTCGACGCGATCTTTGGATTCCTGCGTGATCACAGGACCCATCTCAGCTGATCGGTCCGTGTAGGCACCGATTTTCAGGCCACGCACCCGAGGTGCCATTTTCTCAACAAAGCTATTTGCCGCCTCATCACCAACGGCAACGGCAACAGAAACCGCCATGCACCTTTCACCGGCTGAGCCAAATGCGGCACCGACCGCCGCATCCACGGCCTGGTCGATATCAGCGTCCGGCATAATAACCATGTGGTTCTTTGCCCCGCACAGGGCCTGAACGCGCTTGCCGTTTGCACATCCCGTTTCATAGATGTAACGACCGATCGCTGTTGAACCGACAAAACTTACAGCGCCAACTGTGGGGTCGGTCAAAAGTGTATCAACTGCTTCTTTGTCGCCGTTGACGACGTTCAAACATCCAGCAGGCAACCCAGCTTCAATCAGCAACTGCGCAATCAACAAAGGCGCAGAGGGATCGCGCTCAGACGGCTTTAGCACGAACGTATTTCCACATGCCAACGCAACAGGGAACATCCACATCGGCACCATCGCCGGAAAGTTAAAAGGTGTGATACCCGCGCAGACACCAACGGGTTGACGCATGCCAATGCTATCGACACCTGACGCAACGTTATCTGAATACTCACCTTTCAATAGGTGCGGGATACCACAGACAAACTCGACAACTTCAATACCGCGTGCCACTTCACCCTTTGCGTCATCAAACGTTTTACCGTGCTCAGCCGAGATCGCTTCGGCAATTGCATCATGATTGCTCATCAGCAGGTCGCGGAACTTAAACATGACCTGCGCACGTTTCGCTGCGGGCGTTGCCGCCCAACCGGGCAATGCCGCCGCCGCACTCGCGATCGCAGCGCGGGTTTCGTCACCAGATGCGAGGGCAACTTGTTTCGTTGCTTCACCGGTTGCCGGATTGAACACACTGCCAAATCTTCCGCTCTGGCCCTGAACAATTTTGCCATCAATAAAATGGTGAATCTGGTCGCTCATGTGTTGTCTCCGCCCTAAATCTATCGATTGAATTCAAGCCTTAGTAAATGCCCATGCAGACACAAACGCAAGGATTTGAGGGACAAAAAACAGCCGTTTCATACTTGGCCCTAAGGATTTACCGGATTGGACCTATCAGGAACCTCCGGAAACGCCACGGGCGTCCAAATTACTAACAAAAGTGTCATCTAGGAGCCATTGACCACAACTATGAAACAGTCTCATACTTTAGAGCAATCCTGACGAGTTCAATCGTTGACGGATCAAATGACGCGTAAAAAGCGCACGATCATCCGCCGTGTCTTGTCGGGCCAAATTTTAACCAGGGAGTTTTCTCGATGACCTCAAAATCCATAAAATCAAACCAGCAGACCGTTGAAGCGGCCAAGGCTTTCAATCGCCGAACCGTTTTAAAGGGTACAGCTGCCATCGCAGGCGCTGCCGTCGCGAGCCCTTTTGTCATTCGCAATGCGTTCGCTGCAGGCACTGTTAACGCAATCGTCTGGACCAACTATCTTACCGATGATTTTCTCAAAAAGTTTGAGAAGGACACCAAGATTAAGGTCAATGTCACCCCGCTCGGCTCTAACGAAGAGCTTCTGAACAAAATGAAGGCGTCAAAGGGACGCGGCTTTGACATGATCACGCCGACCCTGAACCGCAAAGGTCAATGGATCGACCTTGGGCTTCTGCAGCCTTGGGAAATGAATAAAATCAAAAATATCAACAATGTCGAACCCGCATTTGTACAAGCATCAAAAGCGTGGACCTGGGATGGCGGACAATATCACCTGCCACATATCTGGGGCACCGAAGCGATGTCGTGGCGCACCGACCTGTGGAGCACTGAATACGGCAAGCTATCATTCGGCGATCTATGGATCCCGGAAATGAAAGGCAAAGTACAAGGCCGTCCACATTCAATGATGGCTGGCATTGGTCGTTATCTTGAAGGCGCAGGCAAACTACCGCCGTTCGTCAACGCCTATAAAGACGAAGACAACATGCGGAAGATTTGGGAAGAAATCACTAAATTTGCCGTTGAGCATAAGCCATGGATCAAGCAATTCTGGAATGATCACGACACACAGAAAACTGGCTTCATGCAAAATGGTGTCATTCTCGGTCAAACGTGGGACGGCCCGGCCATTGAGCTGTTCAAAGACAACAAGCCTGTTCAGTACATGGCACCAAAGGAAGGTGCGTTTGCATGGCTTGATGGTCTTTGCATGCCAGTTGGCGCACAGAACAAAGATGAGACGTACGAGCTTATCAATGCCATTTATACAACCGAAGCGGCGGCGGATTCAGCCATCAAGACCGGCTACAACGGCACCGTCAAAGGGTATGCCGACAAGCTGGATGCGAAATCCAAGGACGCGTTCAACAAAGCCTATCCAGGCGATGCGTTGTCTAAGCTTTGGTGGTGGCCGGATGAGCCAGCATGGTACGCGTCAATCCGTGCCGAGTATCGCGATAAGTTCGTCGCGGCCTAACATGGCAAATGCCCGGCGCCTAGGCGTCGGGCAGCTTCGGCAGCAGGCTTACGCATATAGGCCTGCCGCCCAATAACAAGAAACGCTGAAACACTTGAACTGGGCCATCGATAGTGGCCAAAAGGGGGGAACGGATGAGCAGTGTCGAGCTTGATCAGGTAACGATCCGTTTTGGTGATTTCGTCGCCGTTGATAACTGCAATCTGACAATCAATTCGGGTGAGTTTTTCAGTTTTCTGGGGCCATCCGGCTGCGGCAAGACAACAATCCTGAGGGCGATCTCTGGGTTTAATGAGCCAACCGAAGGCAGCGTGCGCATCGGCAAAGATGATATGCGCGGCATTGGGCCGAACAACAGGCCAACCGCCCTGATCTTTCAGAACCTGGCACTCTTCCCGTTGATGAGTGTCGCAGACAACATCGCGTTCGCGCTTGAAGTCCGCGGCGTCAAATATAACGAACGTCGACGCCGTGCGGATGAGCTTCTCAATTTGATCGCGCTCCCTGGCCAAGGTGACAAGATGGTGTCCGAACTCTCGGGTGGACAGATGCAGCGTGTCGCAATCGCGCGCGCACTTGCCGTAGAACCCGAAGTGTTACTGCTGGATGAACCACTTTCTGCGCTTGATTTGAAGTTACGGCAGCACATGCGGACTGAATTGCGCGCAATCCAGCAACGTGTGGGCATAACCTTTATCTACATTACCCATGATCAAGGTGAAGCACTAACTATGTCTGACCGCATTGCGGTGATGAGCGCCGGCATCGTGCAACAGGTCGGCAATGGCTCTGAGATATACAACAACCCGGCAACATCTTTCGTGGCGTCATTCGTCGGCGAGAATAATGCGTTTCAAGGAAAGGTCAGCAAGGCTGATGGAGAGTTTGCCGTCATAGAGACCAGTTTCGGCCCGCTCCGAGGTATAAACAATCGTGGATTGACCGAGGGCGATGACGCATTTCTGTTTATACGCCCTGAAGTCCTTCACCCCGCCGGTGATGACGACACCGAAGCTGACGCCAATTTCGAATCCGACGTCATCAAGGAAGAATTTGAAGGAAGCTTCCTGCATGTCTTCCTGCGCTCCGAAAACGAAGATAAGCCCTACAAGATGGCTATCGTGAATGATGCGAATGTGCAGCGCCGAGCCACAGGTGAAACTGTAAAGATTGGTTTTGATCCGCGCCGCGCCGTGGCGTTACCTTATGGAGAGCTTGCTGATGAGTGATGGTGTGCCATCTTCACAAATCATCCTGGCGCAATCCGGGATCACACCGAGCTTGCCTACGCCGAGTGAGCCCACGCCGGCCCCTGCACCTGAACCAACGACACCTGCCAGCCCGTTCAGCGGCATCAATCCGTCACTCCCAGGGTCAAATTCACCGAGTGGCATTTCTCCGTCTTTACCGGGGTTCAGCGCGCCATCAGCTTCATCAGCATCATCGTCAGATACCAAAGACGGCATCAGCAACCTGAACATTACAATAACAAATCCAGACAAGTTGCCGGAATTACCAGCGGGCCAACACGAGTTGAAGCTAGTTATTCAGGATGGCAACGCACAACCACCTGCTGACACTGGACTTGGGTTTATTGAAATCTTCATCGCGATTGTCGCTGCACTTCTTGTTGCGCCATTTATTCAAAGACAGGCGGGGAAATGGTCTGCGAACCTCAACGCGTTTCAGTTTGTTCAACGAAACGGCGTCGCAATTTCGGCATACCTTCTGATTTTCACATTAGGCTGGATCATCTTTATGATCATCCTGCCGCAATTGTATATGTTCGATTTCTCGTTCCGACATAATCTAAATCCTTCCGAGATCGGCGGCCCGGCCGATACCTACACCCTGAAGAATTACACCTATCTGATTTTTGGCCGCGAAGGCGATGCGGACTTGTTGAACTGGCTGCATTTGGAGGTATTTACCAAAACCATTATTGCCAGCGTCATTGTCACACTCATCAATTTTGCGCTTTGTTATCCCCTTGCCTATTTCATGGCGCAATCTGTCCGCGGTCGAAACCAGCGATTACTATTTCTGTGCCTTCTGCTCCCGTTCTGGGTAAACGAAATTCTCCGCGCATTTGCGTTCAAATTGATATTCGCGGATCTCGGCCTTGTGAATAGTTTCCTGATTGGCCTCGGTATTCTTGACCAGCCTTATGATTTCCTGAGCGCCAACGTCGCGCTCTACACCGGCCTGACATATGCCTATATCCTGTTGATGATCTTTCCACTTTATAACGCGATTGAAAGTCTTGATCCAAATCAGGTGGAAGCGGCGCGTGATATGGGTGCATCATGGCTAAAAATCCACATGCGCATTGTAATGCCTCATGCCAAACCGGGCATCGCATCGGGCTGCACAATGGTTTTCATGCTGACCGCTGGCGCACTCGCCGCGCCAAATATTCTTGGCGGACCGAGCTCGCTTTGGTTCACGCAGATTATCTATCAGTGGTACAACACCGGCGGCAACTGGCCGCAAGGTTCCGCGTATGCCTTTGTATTGCTGATTTCATGCATCATCTTTGTACGCATCATGATGCGCGTGTTTAACGTTGGGCTTGGGGATATCGCAAAACGATGAGCGCTGAACATCTCCGCAAATGGGTAATCAGAGGCTACATTGCCCTGTTTTTCCTCTATTTGTTTGGTCCGCTACTGATCATGTCCGCATCGGCGTTCAACCTATCGAGTTACCCGACCATAACCCCATGGGAAGGCACGACCACGAAATGGTTTGGTGAACTGGCGGACAACGAAAGAATAGTATCAGGCCTGTTCAATAGTATTTGGATCGGCATCGGGGTTGTCGCACTTTCAGTCCCGACAGCACTTGCTGGTGCGATCATGCTAATGCAGGTCGGCGAACGCGTGCGTCCGATTTATTACACGATCGTTGTTTCCCCTGTATTGGTCCCCGGCGTGATTATAGGTATCTCGACCGTTATTTTCTGGGAGCGGTTTGGCTCTATCGTTGGTTTGGATTATGAAACGACAAACAATCCGTTCTTTCTGACAATCGTTGGTCAATCAACGTTCATTTCCGCCTATTGCATGCTGGTCTTTATCGCGCGTCTGCAGCGTTTTGATAAAACCCAGGAAGAAGCCGCCCTTGATCTTGGGGCAACGCATGTTCAGGTATTCTGGAAGGTCCTTATCCCATTCCTGCGCCCCGCCATCCTTTCATCGGTGGTGCTGGCATTCCTGACGTCGTTTGAAAACTACAACACAACTGTCTTTACAATGGTCGCGCGCGGCACTCTGACAACAGAATTGGCAGGGCTCGCACGCTTTGGCGTAAATCCATCGATCTCCGCTCTCGCAGTTGTCATCATGGGCCTTACCCTGATCGGTGCCGTGATCTATGAAGTCAAGAAACGACGCGAAGAGGCCATAATCGAAAAATCTAAAAAGCGTGCCGCGATGAAACGAATGAGGGATACTGAATCTGCCGCAGAACAGGCAGCTGCAGTCAGCGCTTAGATGCGTTCGTATGTATGCACTCTCATTCTCGCGACGTTGATTTGGGCAATGCCAGCGAAAGGCGCTGATACTCAGTACGAGAGACTGTCTTATGATTATGAGGTCGCGGGATACTGCGGCCTTGTTTCCAAATCCGTCCACATAGCATTTGGGTACAAACGTGCGGCCCTTGAAGTTGACTCGGGGATGAACGCAGATCAACTCACCAAGGCACGGATACGTGCCATGGCTGCCGCGGACAGGGAATACATGAACCGGGGGTTAGGTGGGTTTAAACCCTGGTGCCAAAATGAAGGTGCCGAGAGTGTCCGGCGGATACTTGCAGAATAGTCCCGCCCCTCGCAGCCTCTGAGAAAGAAACTGCAAGGGGCCTGGAAACTATTTAAATGCTCGAGAGAGTCTTACGAAGTTTGTCGACCAACTCGTCTATATGCTTTTCTTCAACGGTAAACTGCGGCGCAATAATACCTGAGTCACCCGTGAATTTCACATGCAGGCCATTCCAAAAGAGGCCCTTTTGCAACTGGGTGCCGAGTGAACCCGGTGCACCTTGAGGCTTAACCTCAACGGCTGCCATAAGACCATAGCTCCGGATATCTTTGATCGCTTCAATATCTTTCAGACTGTGGATCGCTTCTCCAAAATAGCCTGACATCTTATTCGCACGCTCAAACAAACCTTCACGCTGGAAAATATCCTGTGTCACATTACCCGCAGCACACGCGGCTGGATGACCGGAGTAGGTATAGCCGTGGAAAAACTCAATGGCATTTTCAGGTGAAGCATTCGTAATGGTCTCATACACTTCGTCTTTGACAGCAACCGCACCCATCGGCTGCGCGCCGTTAGTAAGTGCTTTCGCCATCGTCATAATGTCAGGTGTGACACCAAAAGCATCTGCAGCAAAGTTATGGCCAAGACGTCCAAAGCCGGTGATTACTTCGTCGAACACAAGAAGAATGCCATGCTGATCGCAGATCTCCCGCAAGCGCTCAAGGTACCCGACAGGGGGAACGATACATCCTGTTGATCCAGCAATTGGTTCAACAAAGACGGCTGCGATCGTACTGCCACCATAGGTTTCACAAATACGCGTTAAATCTTCAGCCAGTTCAATGCCGCGCTCTGGCTGGCCGGGAATAAAGGCGTTCTCGTCCATTAAGGTATGGCGCATGCATACAACATTCGGCATCACACCGCTAAACGTCTCACGGTTCTTGACCATGCCGGCCAAACTGACACCACCGATGTTTACACCGTGATATGCCCGTTCACGTGACACAAAGCGCGTGCGATGACCATCGCCTTTGGCACGATGATACGCCATTGCCATTTTCAGTGCTGAATCAATCGATTCTGATCCAGAGTTCACAAAGAACACATGATTGATGGGCTCAGGCGTAATTCGCGCAACCCGGCTTGCTAATTCGAACGAACCAGGATGTCCCAATTGGAATGGCGGCGTGTAATCATTTGTAAGAAGCTGGTCGCGAACCGCGTCGGCAATTTCAGCCCGACCATGTCCAAGCGGCACGCAAAACAATCCAGATGACCCATCAAGGACTGTCCCTCCTTTGTGATCAATGAAGTAATTTCCCTCCGCTTTAACAACGATCCGAGGATCAGCTTTGAAGTCTCGGTTTGCCGTGAACGGCATCCAATGCTGCTCAAGTGAGTTGTTTGTAAATTCCATCAAATCCTCCAAAAATCGGGTCAAACAGATCGCTGGGACACAATCATTACCCAACTTTCTATAGATCATATTTCACGCAGATAACACTGCATTATTTTGTAATACGGTAGCCGTTTGACCTAAACTCAGAATAGGGCCAGATTCTAGCTTTACGCTGGGCCACCGGCTATCATGCAAACAGGGAGGGAGCCTTTTTGCGAGACGCCATTTTCCACTTAAAGCGCAATGAGAATATTTCGTTGCAGGCGCAAATTCGCGAGACACTGGTCAGTGCCATATTGGGCGGGCAACTGGGAGGCGGCGAGCCATTGCCGTCAAGTCGTCGCATGGCCAGTAATCTCGGCGTTTCCCGAAATACCGTCGTTCTCGCGTATCAGGACCTGGTGGATGATGGGTACCTGTTAGCGAGAGAACGCAGCGGATATTATGTTAATGAAGACCTGGTCGGCTCTCTGGTTCAGCCAGAGGACACCGATGAAGAGCGGTCAGAGCGCGAACCTGATTGGGCTGCACGATTTCGCGTTCAACCTGGCAGTCAGGAAAACATCGAAAAAGCTATAGACTGGCCATCTTACCCTTATCCATTCGTGTACGGCCAAGTCGACCAACAACTTTTCCCGTTGGCTGCATGGCGTGAATGCGCGCGTCAGGCGTTGGGTCGCCGCGCGATGGACGCGTGGACAGGTGATCGACTTATCCATGATGACCCGATGCTGATCGAACAAATTCGAACGCATATCTTACCGCGACGCGGTATTACCGCCCGCTCAGACGAGATTCTTGTGACGATGGGGGCTCAAAACGCGCTTTATATATTGGCGAGCTTACTGTTCACTGACAAAACGACGGTTGGTGTTGAGGATCCGGGCTATCCTGATATGCGCAACATCGCACGCCTAAAGACAGATAAAGTCGTGACGATCCCGGTTGATGAACATGGCTTGCCTCCAAGCAAGAAGATTGATGATTGCGACTATTTATATGTCACACCAAGCCATCAGTTTCCGACAACCGCGACCATGCCGCTGGAACGTCGCCAAGCCCTTCTAGAAAGAGCAGCTATCAACGATACAGTCTTGATCGAAGATGATTATGAGTTTGAGACGAACTACGTCGGGCGACAAACACCGGCGTTAAAGTCCATGGATGAAGACGGTCGCGTGATCTATGTCGGCTCGTTATCCAAATCCTTGTTCCCGGGTTTGAGGCTTGGCTTCATGGTATGCTCGCGCCGCCTAATTGAAGAGGCCCGCGCGCTGCGCCGATTGATGTTGCGTCATCCACCAACGGTTAACCAGCGACAGACGGCATTGTTTCTGGCGCTTGGCCATCACGACGCGCTTATACATAGACTTCACCGGGAGTTTCGCATTCGCTGGGAAGCGATGGATAAGGCATTGCAGCAGCACTTGCCTGCCTCAGCAACGAAACCGGGCTTTGGCGGCACGAGTTTTTGGGTACGTGGCCCAGAGGAAATAGACGCAGAAGTCCTGGCGGAACAAGCCAAAGCAGAGGGCGTTTTAATAGAGCCTGGCCGCGTACATTTTCTGGGCAGAAAGCGGCCAAGGAACTATTTCAGATTAGGCTTCTCTTCGATTTCAAATGACCGAATCGAGCCCGGCATTCGAATTCTGAGCGAGATCATAAACGCATCTAAGTAAGTTTCGGACTCTGGGCCGAGGTATCAATGAACCTGCGGGTCCTCTTCCTCGTCTTCGTCTGGCTCAGGGGCATCCGGGCATGGACCCGCCTGATGCAAAATCATCCGCCACTGGCCATCCTCCAGGATAAATCCGTTCGTCGCAACAAGCGCGCCGCCACCCAGCGCTTCGATACATACAACAAGCGCAACATCCCCAGATGCGATAACTTTGGCAGAGTGAACTTCAATACCAGAGACACCTGTATCTGACAGAATATGCTGCCAACTCATCATAATTTCGTCGCGCTTCATCAACGGAGGCGCGCCTGGGTGCAGACAGGCACACGAATGATCATGCGCCCATAATTTTTCCATCGCGTCCACATCGCCAGCTGCAAAGGCCGTATAGAACGCTTCGTTTGCAAATAAGATAATCTCGTCTTCGGGGGTATGGCTCATCCGTTTATCGCACTTAACTTTACACCCGGCGCAATGTCGTCAGGATTGACGCGAATTTCAATCAACGCCATTTGATCACCCTTCAATGCCTCCGTTAACGCAGGCTCGAACTGATCCGTCTCAGTGACAAGAAATCCTTTGCCGCCATAGGCTTCACAGAGTGCAGGAAAGTTGGGGTTAATGATGTCTGTTCCAGAAATTCGCCCCGGGAAGCGTTTTTCCTGATGCACGCGGATCGTGCCGTACATACTGTTATTCACAACAATAAACAGCACCTTTGCGCCGTATTGCATAGCCGTGCCAATCTCCTGACAATTCATCTGGAAACATCCATCGCCAGAGAAAGACACAACAATCCGATTGGAATGTTTTAACTTGGCCGCCACAGCTGCGGGCAACCCGTATCCCATCGCACCAGAAGTCGGTGCCAACTGAGTTCCAGGCTTTCTAAATCGATAATACCGGTGGACCCAGCCTGCATAATTTCCAGCACCATTGGTAATAATCGCATCGTCTGGCAACGTGTCTCTAACGATTTCCATGATGCGCCCCATACTCACGGCGCTGTCCGAGACAGGTGGCGTTGTAAAATCCATAAAGTCTGCATGCGCCGCCTTGGCATCATCGGCCCACGGGCGGTTTTCAATGGGCGGAAGATCGGCACACGCCTGCAAAAACTTGGTTACATCAGCCTGAATGGGTAATTCTGCTGCAAAAACCCGGTTCAATTCCTCGCCGGACGGATGCACATGTATCAATGACTGAGTGGGGTGCGGAGATTGCAACAATTCATAATCCCCCGTCGTCATCTCACCCAACCTTGGCCCGATCACAATGAGCGGATCAGCCGTCTTCACACGCTCAACCAACTTTGGATCTGCTCCAATACCTACATGTCCGGCGTACAATGAATGCAGATTATCGAAACAGTCCTGACGACGAAATGCACATGCGACAGGCAGGTCGTTGGCTTCAGCAAAGGATGTCAGGGCGTCAGTGGCCGCTGGTGACCAACCACCTCCACCAACCAAAACAAGCGGACGCTTTCCTTTTTCAAGTCTTTCACGAAACGCCTGTACATCAGACGCAGAAACGCCCGGCTTCGCGACCGTAACTGCGCGCGTTTCCGGTGCATCTGCCTTGGTCGATAACATATCCTCGGGCAGCGCCAGTACCACAGGGCCTGGACGGCCTGCCACTGCGGTTTGGAACGCGCGGCTCATATACTCTGGTACACGCGATGTTTCACTGATCTCGGCGACCCATTTCGCCATCTCGCCGAACATGCGGCGATAATCTATTTCCTGAAAGGCTTCGCGGTCGGCCTGATACGCAGCAACCTGACCAATCAACACGATCATCGGTGTTGAGTCCTGAAAACCTGTATGCACCCCGATCGAAGCATTCGTCGCACCAGGTCCCCGAGTCACGATGACAACACCCGGCTTACCCGTCAATTTGCCATACGCTTCCGCCATATTGGCCGCCCCACCTTCTTGCCGGCAAACCGTGACGTGAATCTTATTCGAAACATCATACAACGCATCAAGCACAGCGAGATAACTCTCGCCCGGCACACAGAACACGCGATCAATACCATTGGCGACGAGCGCCTCGACAACCATCTGACCACCTGTACGCATTCTGATATCCCTCCATGTGAAATTAAGACGCCATATTTGCGAACCTGACACGGCTTGTAAACGTCAGCGTTAAAAGTTGGCCTCAGAATTGCTGAGTAAGGCATGTAACGGGAGAACCGTGCGATCAAAAGTGAGAATTGCCTGCGAATTAGGCAACTCCAATAAAAAAATGATCACGGTTTATACACGGAGCACAGACCAGAGATTGGCTTGGGAGAGCTATTGGCCTGCCGCTCCATACATTGGAGGAGACCAAATGTCGGTATTTTTTAACCGAATCGGCGCAGTATTCCTGGGCCTATTCATCATCGCAGTCGCATCACCTGCATCGGCGCAGGAACTCAGCGGCGCAAACACTGCCTGGATCCTGACGTCTACAGCCCTCGTGCTGTTTATGACGTTGCCGGGTCTTGCACTTTTTTATGGCGGTCTGGTACAGGCCAAGAACGTCCTTTCCGTGCTGATGCAATGTTTCGCAATTGCCTGTATGGCATCCATTCTCTGGATGGGCGTTGTGTACAGCCTCGCTTTTGATGAAGGCAATGCATTGGTTGGCGGTCTTGGCAAAGTCATGATGTCAGGCGTGAGCTTTGACTCGATGGCCGGGGATATTCCTGAAAGCGTCTTCTTCATGTTCCAAATGACATTCGCCATCATTACGCCGGCGCTCATCGTTGGCGCATATGTTGAGCGAATCAAGTTCTCTTCCGTTATGATGATCAGCGCACTCTGGTTGATTTTTGTATACGGCCCTGTATGTCATTGGGTTTGGGGCGGTGGCTGGCTCGCCGAGATGGGCGTGATGGATTTTGCGGGCGGCCTTGTTGTGCACGCAACGGCAGGCACCTCAGCCCTTATCATCGTAAAGGTACTTGGTGCACGCCAAGGATACCCGAAGCAACTCCATCCACCGCATAGCCCAGGCATGACAATGATCGGTGCCGCGATGCTGTGGGTTGGCTGGTTTGGTTTCAATGCCGGGAGCGCGCTCGCCGCTGACGGCAGCGCCGGCATGGCGATGACAGTTACCCATATATCAGCCGCAACAGCTTCATTGGTCTGGATTGCGATTGAATGGATGAAGTTCGGTAAGCCAAGTTTGATTGGTGTCGTCACCGGGATGGTTGCCGGATTGGCGACCATTACCCCTGCCTCCGGCTTTGTCGGTCCCATTGGCGGACTCTGCATCGGCCTATTGGGTGGTTTTATTTGTTATGGCGCAGTCGGGTTCGTGAAAAGCAAGATGAACCTGGACGACTCCCTGGACGTCTTCGCTGTTCACGGCGTGGGTGGCATCATAGGCATTCTCGCTGCCTCAGTTTTCGCGATAGAAAGCTTGGGTGGCGTTGGCCTTGGTGACGGCGTCTCCGTAACTGATCAGATGACGGTTCAAGTTATTGGTGTTGTTGCGACGGTTGCCTGGTCGGCAATTGCCACGCTCATTATCGTCTACATCACCAAAGCCGTGTGCGGCTTACGGGTCTCAGACGATGAGTCTGAGGAAGGCCTGGACCTTTCGTATCATGGCGAACGTGACTACAATTTCTAATCTGAAACGGAGGAGAGACAGATGAAACTCATCATGGCAGTTATAAAGCCTTTTAAGCTCGACGCCGTTCGGACTGCGTTGACGGAACTTGGTGTCGAAGGCATGACGGTATCTGAAGTCAAAGGCTTTGGTCGCCAAAAAGGTCAGACTGAAATTTATCGGGGCGCCGAGTACAACATTGAATTTGTGCCCAAAGTTCGCATTGAAATTGTTGTTGATGACGATCGCGCTGAACGCGTGGTTGAGTCAATTCGACAATCTGCCGAAACAGGAAAAATCGGAGACGGTAAAATATTCGTCCTAGATGTTTCCCAAGCGGTTCGAATTCGCACAGGCGAAACCGGCGACGAAGCGCTTTAATCCAATAAACAAACAAGAACCGCCGTCGATTGTTTCAGATCAACGGCGGTTTTTGTATTTCCAGAATTGATTACGCGCGAAGCGGTTCAATCTTTGCGGCGCAATATTTAAACTCAGGAATTTTACCGACCGGATCGAGTTGAGGATTGGTCAATTCATTCGCGGATGCTTCAACGTATGCAAACGGAATAAAAATGGTACCCGGCGACACCATGTTGTCCGCGCGGACTGCAATTTTAACCTCACCACGACGGGTTGATACTTTCACCATATCGCCAGGATTTATACCAAACTTATCAATATCGCGGGTGTTCATCTGAACGGTTGGTGAAGGCTGCACCTGATCCAGCACATATGAACGACGTGTCATCGCACCTGTATGCCAATGCTCCAGTTGACGTCCCGTGATCAGAATGAACGGGAATTTCTTATCCGGCACTTCATGGGGTGCCGTGACATTTGCAGGCACAAATTTGCCAAGACCGTCCTCGGTCGCGAAACGGTCTGCAAAGACAATATCCTCGCCCGGATGATCGATTGCAGGGCATGGATACGTCACGGTGTTTTCCGTTTCCAGGCGATCCCAGGTGATGTTGTCCAGCGACGGCATCGCCTGCTTCATCTCAGCGAACACATCCTTTGGCGAACGGTATTTCCACTTAAGACCCATTCCCTTAGCGATCGCCTGTGTTATCCACCAATCAGGCTTTGCCTCTCCCGGCGCATCGAGCGCCTTCCGGCCCATCTGAACCTGACGGTTAGTATTGGAAACCGTGCCATCTTTTTCGGGCCATGCCGTCGCGGGTAACACCACGTCAGCAAACATAGCCGTTTCTGTCAGAAAAATATCCTGGACAACGAGATGGTCCAACTTGGCAAGTGCATCGCGCGCGTGATTGGCATCAGGGTCTGACATCGCGGGATTCTCGCCCATGATGTACATGCCGGTAATTTCGTCGCGGTGGATTGCATTTATGATTTCAACAACAGTTAACCCCGGATCAGGGTCAAGCTCTGCTCCCCAAAGCTTTTCAAATCTGTCACGAACGTCATCATTTCCAACCTTCATGTAATCAGGGAAAACCATCGGGATCAGACCTGCATCCGACGCGCCCTGGACGTTGTTTTGGCCACGCAAAGGATGAAGTCCTGTGCCAGGGCGTCCAGTGTGTCCCGTCATCAAAGCGAGAGAAATTAGGCATCTGGCGTTATCTGTACCGTGCGTGTGTTGAGATACACCCATGCCCCAGAAAATTATCGATCGTCCAGCTGTCGCATATTTACGCGCGACTGTACGAAGCTCATCTGCATCAATACCACACACCTCGGCCATCTTTTCCGGAGAGAAATCCTTGAGGTGCTTCTTGATATTTTTGAAGCCCTCGGTATGCGACTGGATGTATTGCTTGTCGTACAAGTCCTCATCGACAATCACATGCATGATCGCGTTCAGCATCGCGACGTCAGAACCGGATTTGAATTGAAGCATATGCGTCGCATGACGCTTGAGACCCTGACCGCGCGGATCCATGACAATCAACTCAGCGCCACGTTTTGCGGCCTGTTTGAAATACGTCGCAGCGACAGGATGATTTTCGGTCGGGTTCGCGCCAATCACGATGATGACATCAGAATCCTTCACGGCCATAAACGGTGCCGTTACCGCGCCCGAGCCAATTGTTTCCATCAATGCGGCGACCGAGGATGCGTGGCAGAGCCGCGTACAATGATCAACGTTGTTCGACCCGAACCCCGTACGAACCAGTTTCTGGAACAAATAAGCTTCTTCGTTTGAACATTTGGCTGATCCAAATCCGGCCAGCGCCTTCGGGCCTTTTTCCTTGCGGATGGACTTCAAGCCATTGGCGGCAACTTTAAGCGCTTCGTCCCAAGTCGCTTCACGGAAATGGGTCAATGGCTTCTTGGGATCCATATTAAGGCCTTTGGCCTTGCCAGGGATTCTGATCAACGGCTTTGTCAGGCGCTCAGGACTCGTAACATAATCAAAACCAAACCGACCCTTCACGCACAAACGATTTTCGTTGGATTTGCCACCAGCACCTTCAACCCACGCAATTTCATCACGCCCTGTCTTTTTGTTGTTACGGATCTTGTAGGTAATCTGACAACCGACGCCACAGTACGGACAAATTGAATTGACTTCCCGGTCGGCAACTCGGCCACCACGCCCTTTGTCATCTACGATTGTCTTTGGCATCAGCGCACCCGTTGGGCACGCCTGAACACATTCACCGCATGCAACGCAGCTAGACTGACCCATCGGATCATCAAAATCGAAAACGATCTTTGAGTCTGCGCCACGAGATGCCATGCCAATCACATCATTTACCTGCACTTCGCGGCACGCACGCACGCAAAGATTACAATGAATGCAGGCGTCCAGGTTAACTGCCATGGCTGAGTGAGATACATCTGTCTTGGGCCGCTTTGATTTCGGGAACCGCGAGGTCTTTACATTCATCGCCTTGGTCCAGCCGATGAAATCTGACTCGCTATCATGTGCGTCTTTGGTTTTAGGTTGGTCTGCGAGTAAAAGCTCCATCACCATTTTGCGCGACGACTTTGCCCGTTCAGACTGTGTGACAACATTCATCCCAGCCGAAGGTTGGCGAACACACGATGCTGCGAGAACGCGCTCCCCCTCGATTTCAACCATGCAGGCGCGGCAGTTTCCGTCAGCCCGGTAGCCTGGTTCATCTTTCCAGCACAGGTGCGGGATTGTTGTCCCCTGACGCTTTGCCACCTGCCAAATCGACTCGCCTTGTTCAGCCGTGACTTTCTTGCCGTCCAACGTGAAGGTAATTTTATCAGACATCAGGAAACGTCCTTCTTGAAGTATTTCATAACCGATTTTATCGGATTGGGCGCCGCTTGCCCCAGACCACAAATTGATGCGTCTGTCATCGCGCTCGATAGTTGCTTGAGCAGATTGGTATTCCACTTTTTTGCACCCATCAGCTTAACTGCTTTCTCACAGCCAACCCGGCACGGTGTGCACTGCCCGCAGCTTTCGTCCTCGAAGAACTTAAGCAAGTTCACAGACACATCACGCATGTGATCTTTATCCGACAAAATCACTACTGCATGCGATCCGACAAACGATCCGTATTTCTCTAGCTGACCAAAGTCCAATGGCAGATTGCCCATTTTTGCAGGCAGAATACCACCAGATGGCCCACCCGGCAGATATCCCTTAAAGGTGTGCCCATCTTCCATGCCACCACAAAGCGCGATGAGCTCTTCAGCTGTTGCACCGGCTGCGGTTAAAACAACACCCGGCTTCTTTACCCGCCCTGACACCGAATAGGACCGATTTCCTTTGTGGCCATCGCGGCCTTCGCGAATAAACCAGTCAGCCCCTTTCGCAAGAATTTCAGGCATCCAATAGACGGTCTCAACGTTATGCACCAGTGTCGGTCGGCCAAACAGACCGACCTGCGCCACGTAAGGAGGACGATGCCTTGGCAGACCGCGCTTACCCTCAATACTCTCGATCATCGCGCTTTCTTCGCCACATATATATGCGCCAGCACCCCGGCGAAGGTGGACGTACCCAGGTTTGATAATTTTCTTCTTCTCGAGGACAGCGATTTCCTTGATAAGGATATTCTGGATCGCAGGATACTCGTCTCGAAGATAAATGTAGACGGCGTCGGCATCGACACCCCATGCGCCAATTAACATACCTTCTAAAAACTGGTGTGGTTTGGTTTGCAGATAAAGGCGATCTTTGAATGTCCCAGGTTCGCCCTCGTCGGCATTGATACACATGTATCGCGTGCCCTCGACAGCGCGCACAAACTTCCATTTTTGACCAGAAGGGAAACCGGCGCCACCAAGCCCGCGCAACCCGGCTTCAAGCAAAGTGTCGATAATCTCGTCCGCGGTCGTTTTGCCTTTGCGTAATTTTTTGAGGACTTTGTAGCCACCGTCTTTCACGTACGCATCGAAACTCTGATACTTGGGCTTTTCCGGCTTTACATCCCGGTTCTTGGCCGCCTTGAGCAGGCTTGAAACAGACACATCGCCAACATAGTTTTTGCCGACGGCTGCCGCCGGCGCTTTGTCGCACAAGCCCATACATGGGGCGTGCAGGATACGCACATATTTCGGTGCTTTATCCTTCAAGGACTTCATTATTTCTTGCGCACCCGCCATTTCACAACTGAGCGAGTCACAAACTCGGATTGTAACTTCTGCGGGCGCGTCTTCCCCTTCGCGAACAACATCGAAGTGATGATAGAAAGTGGCAACTTCGTAGACTTCAGCCTGGGCCAGCTTCATTTCTTCTGCCAGCGCTGCCAGGTGAGCGGCTGAAAGATGGCCGTACTTGTCCTGAATAAGATGCAGGTGTTCAATCAGCAAATCCCGGGCGCGTGATTTGCCTTTCAATAACTTCTGCACATCCTTACGTGCGGCAGGGACGACTTGTCTGCCTTTTGGAAACGGGCGTGCTTTCTTTTTAACCTTGCCACCTGGACGCACAGGCTTGCTCTTACTTTTTGGTGAATGTGTGTCCATAGTCCCGATTACCTTATTGAGCGTTTCGTAATGACTGGAAACTGAATAGTCGTATTTCTGTCAGTTATTTACCAGCGACCAATCCTCATAAATTGATTTATCCAGATATCATGTCTTGTTACCGACCGGAATTGATATTTATCGGGCCCTGATGGGCATTTGTGAGTTTATACTTTGTAAAACCATGACAAAAATCAGATCATAAACTCAGGAAATCTGGTATACCATATACCAGGACAATTTTTCCAACAATGCAAAAAACCCTTATTTTCCGGGCTTTTTCGGGCATTTTTTTGGTGCAGTGCAGCATAACTTTTCGATTCAATGGTATTGATGAGTCATTTTTACTGGCATATGGTATACCAGATTTCAGGCAAGCTTCTGACTCAAATAGATGCCGTTGAAGGCATGAAATATACGACCTCACGATAGTGTCGAGACAGGAACATAGAATATGGCGCAAGGGCTCAAACTTAAGGCGGTAGGCACAAATTTTAGCCTTAAGGATCATATTTATGACGTCCTTAAAGATGCCATCACAAATATGAATATCTATGCGGCCGACGCGAATTTGAAATTGGAAGAACGGAAACTCGCAGATCAGCTTGGTATTTCGCGCACCCCTATTCGCGAAGCGTTGGCGCGACTTGAGCAAGAGGGCTTTGTCGACATTCAGCCGCGCAGAGGCATATTCATAAAACGGAAATCTCTGATCGAAGTGCTGGAGATGGTCACGGTTTGGGCCGCACTGGAAAGCATGGCGGCACGACTTGTTACGGAACATGCGTCCGATGATGACATTGGGTCTTTGCGTCGTATGGTATCTGATTACACAAAGAAAGAAGCCCGTGAGCATATGGACGAATATTCAGATGCGAATATTCGATTTCATAAACGGATCCTCGAGTTATCCGAATGTTCAATGTTGAAATCAATCGCCGACGGCCTATTCCTTCATATGCGTGCTATCCGCGCGCGAACAATGGCTGAAGCCGATCGCGTTAGCCTATCCGTCGACGATCACATGCACATTATCGAAGCGCTTGAGAACCGTGATAGCGATCTCGCCAGCAAGCTGGTCCGCGAGCATACGATGCAACTTCACGCGCACATTCGCCAAAGCTGGCACGAATTCACCGATCCACCCATGGACATTGACGGCAACGCCATCATCGAACCCATTGGATCAAAACAAGAATCAACGGGCTAACGCCTGAGATAAAAATGGAGACCGACGACATGTCGTCCACTGCGACCGATACAGCTTCTGAAGGAAATACAGGCGACCTTACTGATGGTTTTCATCTTGTCATTGATGCGCTGAAGCTCAACGACATTAAGACCATTTACAATGTACCTGGCATCCCGATTACAGACCTTGGTCGATATATGCAAGCCGATGGCCTCAGAGTTTTGTCGTTTCGCCATGAACAGCATGCGGGCTATGCCGCTGCCATCGCAGGGTACCTGACAAAAAAACCAGGTGTCTGTATGACCGTTTCAGCACCAGGATTTCTGAATGGATTGACCGCACTCGCGCACGCGACAACTAATTGCTTTCCGATGATCCTGATCAGCGGGTCGTCAGAACGCGAAATTGTTGATCTGCAGCAAGGTGACTACGAAGAGATGGATCAATTGGCAGTTGCGAAGCCACTTTGCAAAGCGGCCTACCGCATCCTCCACGCGGAAGATATTGGCATTGGTATTGCCCGTGCCATCCGTGCTGCTGTCTCTGGGCGTCCGGGCGGCGTTTATCTCGACCTGCCCGCAAAACTTCTGGGTCAAACCATGGACGCGGTTGAAGGCGAAAAATCCCTCGTCAAAGTTATTGATGCCGCACCGGCGCAATTGCCTGCACCCGACGCCGTAAAGCGCGCGCTCGACGTCATCAAAAGCGCGAAGCGACCGCTGATTATTCTTGGCAAGGGCGCTGCCTATGCGCAGGCCGACGAGGATATACGAGCTTTCGTCGAGAAAAGTGGCATCCCCTATTTGCCCATGAGCATGGCCAAGGGACTTTTACCGGACACGCATCCACAGTCCGCTGGTCCCGCCCGCTCGCTCGTTCTCAAAGAAGCCGACGTCGTCATCATGATTGGTGCGAGACTCAATTGGCTTTTGTCTCATGGCAAAGGGAAAACCTGGGGCGACAAGCCTAAGAAGTTTGTTCAGATCGATATCGAACCTAAGGAAATGGACAGTAACGTCGAGATTGCCGCGCCTGTTGTTGGTGATATTGGATCATGTGTATCCGCTTTTCTCGATCACATGAAAGATAACTGGACGGCACCACCGGCGGAATGGACAGATGCTGTATATGCTAAAAAGCAATCCAATATTGAACGCATGGCACCGAAGCTACTGAACAATAATGTCCCTATGGATTATCAGGGTGCCCTTGGTGCGCTTCGAACCATTATCAACGAACGTCCCGATGCTATATTAGTAAACGAAGGCGCGAACACCCTCGACTTTGCGCGAAGCATTATCGACATGCATAAGCCACGTAAGCGCCTCGATGTTGGCACCTGGGGCGTCATGGGCATTGGCATGGGCCAAGCCATCGCCGCAGCAGTTGAAACCGGGCATCCGGTGCTCGCAATCGAAGGTGATAGTGCTTTTGGCTTCTCCGGCATGGAGATCGAAACAATCTGCCGTTACAACCTGCCTGTTTGCGTTGTGGTCTTTAACAATGGCGGCATCTACCGGGGCACAGATGTAAACCCGACAGGCGGTGCCGATGTTGCACCCACCGTATTTGTCAAAGATGCGCGGTATGACCAGATGATGGAAGCATTTGGCGGTGCTGGCTACTACGTCACCTCACCTGATGAGTTGAAACGGGCCGTCAACGAGGCCATGGATTCCGGCAAGCCCGCGCTCGTCAACGCCGTGATTGACGAGAATGCCGGCACTGAAAGTGGACGCATCGGCAATCTTAACCCTCAAAGCGTAGTTGCCAAGAAATGACAATCTCAACACAAAATCACCCAAGATTAAGAGGCGCAAAATGAAAGCTCTCGATGGCATAAAAATTCTCGACTTTACCCATGTTCAATCTGGGCCAACATGCACACAGTTGCTGGCATGGTTTGGTGCGGACGTTATCAAAGTAGAGCGCCCAGGTGTTGGCGATGCGACACGTAAACAGCTCGTAGATGTGCCTGACGCAGACTCTCTCTACTTTACGATGCTGAACCACAACAAGCGATCGATTGAGCTGAACAGCAAAAATGAGACGGGGAAGGAAGTTCTGGAGCGTCTCATTAAGGCTTGTGATGTCTTGGTTGAAAATTTTGCACCCGGTGCATTGGATCGGATGGGCTTTACCTGGGAACGCATTCAGGAATTGAACCCCCGTATGATCATGGCGTCCATTAAGGGCTTCGGTCCCGGCAAATACGAAGACTGCAAGGTTTATGAAAATGTCGCACAGTGTGCCGGCGGATCGGCATCCACGACCGGATTTGTCGACGGTATTCCGGTCGTCACAGGCGCGCAAATTGGCGATTCAGGTACCGGATTACATCTGGCACTTGGCATTACGACAGCCCTTTTACAGCGTGAGAAAACCGGGCGTGGCCAAAAGGTCATGGCAGCGATGCAGGACGGCGTTCTCAACCTGTGCCGGGTTAAGCTCAGGGATCAACAACGCTTGAAGGCAGGCCCGCTTACGGAGTACTCGCAATTTGGCGAAGGCATTCCGTTTGGCGAGGCGACACCACGGGCGGGCAACGATTCCGGTGGTGGACAACCAGGCCGAATTCTCAAATGCAAAGGCTGGGAAACAGACCCCAATGCCTACACATATTTCATTACCCAAGCCGCGATCTGGGGCAAAATTTGCGATGTCATTGGCGAGCCTGAGTGGAAAACCAAGGAGGGTTACGCAACGCCTCCCGAGCGTCTCGACAAGCTTAATGAGATCTTTGATCGCATTGAGCAATGGACGATGACCAAAACAAAATTCGAAGTCATGGACATATGTAATCCATTCGATATCCCCGTGGGTCCTATTCTCAGCATGAAAGAGATCGCAGAGGACCAAGGATTACGAGAGACTGGCACGATCGTCGAAGTTGATCACCCTGAGCGGGGCGCATATCTGTCCGTTGGGTGCCCAATCAAATTATCTGACTCGCCCGTTGAAGTCGTTCGATCCCCGCTGCTGGGCGAACATACAGATGAAATTTTGACAACCGTGCTTGGGTATGATGATGGCGACTTGGAACGTATCAAAGCGTCAGGTGCCGTTGGCGAAGCGAAGAAATAATCGCTCTAAAAGGCGAAAAATATGCGCCGTCATCCGGCGCAATTGGGAGGAAATGTGATGCGTGTAATCGTTATGGGCCAGCAGGCTTTTGGACAGGCTGCACTTGAAAAAATTCTTGAGGCCGGGCAAGACGAAGTTGTCGCTGTTTACACGGCACCCGACAAGGAAGGCAAGCCGTTCGACCCATTAAAACAGGCCGCACTTGACCACGGATTGCCGCTATATCAGCCATCAGATTTTAAAGATGAAACCGTACTGTCAGAGATGAGAGCGCTCAATGCTGATGTGATGATGATGGCATATGTGATTGTGTTTGTGCCCGAAGAAGCCCGTGATATCCCAAAGATGGGTTCGATCTGTTTTCACCCTTCATTGCTGCCACTACACCGCGGTCCAAGTTCCATCAATTGGCCGATCATCTGGGGGTCGAAAAAGTCTGGCCTCAGCTGGTTTTATCCAACAGACGGTCTGGATGAAGGTGAAATCCTGTTACAGAAAGAAGTTGATATTGGTCCGGATGACACACTGGGAGATGTTTACTTCAAAAAGGTGTTCCCACTCGGCGTTGATTCAACGCTCGAGGTTTTAGACGCATTCCGTTCTGGTAATCTTACCCGCATCAAACAAGATGAGACCAAGGCAACTTACGAAAGTTGGTGTCGGAAAAAGGACGCTGAGATCGATTGGTCAAAACCTGTAGGTGAAGTTTACAATCTAATCCGTGGCACAAATCCTCAGCCTGGCGCCTGGACAACATTGAACGGTGAAGAGGTCAAGGTATATGACTGCGCCAAGCAAGATGGAGACGGCACACCAGGAGATGTCGCTGGCGTTGATGAGAGCGGCGTTATCGTGCAAGCTGACGGCGGTCAAATTCTCATAAAAAGAGTACGTCCAGCGGGCGGCGGGAAAGTTCCCGCTGCCGAATGGGCCGCAGATGCGGGCATTTCGGCTGGAACTAAACTGGGCAGCTAGTTGCTCTTAGTACAACGCAACCTTTCGATAGAAAGAATAGAACATGGCAAAGACAGACATAGAGATCGCTCGCGAAGCAACGCCGCAACATATCAATGATATTGGTGCAAAACTTGATATTGGGGCTGAACATCTTCTTCCATATGGACATGATAAAGCGAAGATTTCCGCCGCGTTTATCGAGAGCCTCGCTGACAAAAAGGACGGCAAACTTATTCTTGTGACCGCCATCAACCCGACACCTGCAGGTGAAGGCAAGACGACAACGACCGTAGGTTTGGGTGACGGTCTTAATCGCATTGGCAAGCGTGCTGCGATATGCATTCGTGAAGCTTCTCTCGGGCCAAACTTTGGTATGAAGGGCGGCGCCGCTGGCGGTGGATACGCGCAAGTGATCCCGATGGAGGATATGAATCTCCATTTTACAGGTGATTTTCACGCGATAACGTCCGCACACAACTTGCTCTCTGCCATGCTTGATAACCACGTTTACTGGGGCAATGCACTCGACATCGACGTCCGCCGTATCGCCTGGAAGCGGGTTCTAGATATGAATGATCGTGCGTTGCGTCAGATCACAGCCTCGCTCGGTGGTGTTGCCAACGGCTTCCCACGTGAAGCTGGCTTTGATATTACCGTTGCGTCAGAAGTGATGGCCATCCTATGCCTTGCGTCCGATCTGGCAGATTTGGAAAAACGTCTTGGGGACATGATTGTCGCATATCGCCGTGATCGCTCGCCGGTTTACTGCCGCGACATCAAGGCCGAAGGGGCAATGGCTGTTTTGTTAAAAGACGCGATGCAGCCCAACCTGGTGCAGACACTTGAGAACAATCCTGCCTTCGTCCACGGCGGTCCATTCGCAAATATTGCACATGGATGTAATTCCGTTGTTGCCACACGTACCGCCCTCAAGCTTGCTGACTATGTTGTCACCGAGGCTGGATTTGGTGCTGACTTGGGCGCAGAGAAGTTCTTCGACATTAAATGCCGGAAAGCTGGATTAAAGCCAAGCGCCGTTGCCATTGTTGCGACTATTCGCGCACTGAAATCTAATGGTGGCGTCGGCAAAGACGATCTCAACAAAGAGAATGTAGAGGCGCTCAAAGAAGGCTGCGCAAACCTTGGTCGTCATCTTGAGAACCTCAAAAAGTTCGGTGTTCCTGTCGTTGTTGCGATCAACAAGTTCTATACGGATACCGATGCCGAAGTTGCGGCCATTCAGGAATACGCAGCGTCTCAAGGGTCAGAAGCGATCCTTTGCGAGCATTGGGAAAAAGGATCAGCGGGCACGGAAGAACTGGCGAACCGTATTGTTGAAATCGTCGACTCCGATGTCGCAGACTTCAAGCCTTTGTACGGCGATGATTTGCCACTGATCGATAAGATCCGTGCGGTTGCTAAAGAAATTTACCGTGCCGACGACGTCGTTGCTGACAATAAAATTCTAAACCAGTTGAAAGATTGGGAAGATGCCGGATATGGCAATCTCCCTGTCTGTATGGCGAAGACACAATACTCCTTCACAACTGATCCGACGCGCCGTGGCGCACCTACCGGATTTAGCGTGCCTGTTCGGGAAGTGCGTATCTCGGCGGGTGCCGGATTTATTGTTGTTGTGACAGGCGAAATCATGACGATGCCTGGTCTGCCGCGCAAACCAGCATCGGAAACTATTTGTCTTAACTCAGACGGCCTTATCGAAGGCCTGTTTTAAGGAGAAAGAATGGCGTTTCGCACGATACTCGTTCCGTTAAGAGGTGACGGCAGAGGAGAATCTGTGCTTAATCACGCGTGTGCGTTGGGGGCTCCCTTCAACGCACACATCCGTGCTGTCCATTCAAGACCAAGAGTTCAGGATTTAATGCCGTTCGGCGTCACTGTACCGAGGCTTGTTCGAGAGCAAATCAGCTCATCTGCTGACAGCATTGCTGATGGTGAAGTTGCACGCGTTAAATCCCTGTTCGACGAATATGTAAAAGCCAAGGGCATTGCAATTTGCGAGGCCCGTCCGCCTCGCCACGATGAATTGACGATTTCTTGGAATGAGACACCCGGCAAACAAGCCGATATTGTCGGTGTCTGGGGCCGCCTTTCGAGTGTTATTGCTGTTGCCCAACCGGACAACGATACCAATCTGGGGCAAAATACGCTTGAGTCGGCTCTACTGAATACCGGGCGCCCGGTGCTTTTGTGCCCAAACAAGGAAGTATCAGAAATTGGGCGGCATGTGGCTATTGCCTGGAACGGGTCTGCCGAGTCAAGCCGTGCCATTGCGGCCTGTGGCTCGGTGATTGGCAACGCTGATAATGTTACTGTTCTGGCCTCGGAAGATGCAGAGAATATGGCGTTAAGCGCTGATGACCTGATCCTCCATTTAAAAGATCATGATATTGACGCGACAGCTATGAGTGTTCGCTCAAAGGAGTCAAACCTCGGCAGCGGGCTCTTGAAAGCTGCAAAATCCGCTGGCGCAGATGTTATTGTAATGGGTGCGTATGGTCGCAGCCGAGGGCGCGCTATGGTCCTAGGTGGCGTCACCCAGTGGATTATCGATAACACGGACATGCCGGTTTTACTGGTTCATTAATTGCCCATTGGGCATGGTTGAAAGAAGGTGAATTCTAAACAGAATAAAACGAAATCATCTGCTTAAAGTTGGTATACCTAACACCAAGATTAGGTCCCCAAGGGCAATGCTACCGCAGAAGTAGCGCTTACATGAACAGTTGATATTTTGAAACAGATCGACACGACACGCGATGTATCCAGTCGATCACAACTTAACCCGGGAGGTTAATATGAACATCTCAAGACGTCACATTCTTGGCATTGCCGGAGCACTCGGCATCGGTGCCATGCTGGCAGGCACACCTAGTGCTGCCGTAGCATGGGAACCCACAAAACCAATCGATTTCATTATCATGGCAGGTAAAGGCGGCGGCGCTGATAAAATGGCCCGCCTTATGCAGGCAATCGTCGAGCAGGAAAATCTCGCCAATCGCCCACTGGTTCCCGTGAACAAGTCGGGTGGTTCTGGTGCAGAAGCTTTGATTGCCGCAAAGGGTGCAAAAGATCCTGATCACACGATCATGGTGACATTGAACTCGTTCTTTACGACACCGTTACGCCAATCCAAGCTGGGTATCGATATCATGACCTTTACCCCAGTTGGCCGGATGGCTGAGGACACATTCCTGCTTTGGGTTCACAAAGACTCGGGCATCAAAACGTTTGAAGAGTTCCTCGCGAAAGCAAAGGCCGATGGTAATAAATGGGTCATGGGTGGCACAGGCAAAGCACAGGAAGACGAGCTCCTTACTGACTTCCTGAACATCAATTACGGCCTGAAGATCAAGTACGTGCCTTACAAAGGTGGCGGTACGGTTGCGAAACAGCTTGCGGGCAAGCACATCAATTCCAGTGTAAACAACCCGTCCGAAGCGCTCGGCTTTTACGAGTCTGGTGACGTTATCCCGCTTGTAACGTTTACAGCAGATCGGCTGCCGTTGTTCCCAGATGTACCAACGGTTTCTGAAAAAGGGAAAGCGTTTGCCTATGGCATGCAGCGCGCTGTTGTTGGAGCACCGGGTATGAGCGCAGAAGCTCAAAAGTATTACACGGACTTGTTCTCCAAAGTGTATGCGTCTGCAAAATGGCAGGAATATCGCACAAAGAAATCTTTGTTCGGTGATTTTCTTGCAGGTGACGGCCTCAAATCTTACTGGGGTGAGCAACGCACACGGCATGAAAAAATGCTGAGAGATATGGGCGCAATTAAGTAAGCCCACGTCAAACAGGCAACTTTGAAAGACGTCAAGAGATCGGGAGCAAGTGTTAATTATGAGGCGAGCAGAGATAATAACCGCTGGGTTAATGGCGCTTCTCTCGATCTACTTGATGATCAAGAGTTCCGAACTGGATATTGGCATAATCGAAGGTGAAGGCCCCGGCGGTGGGTTCTGGCCGTTCTGGCTTTCGGCATGCATGTTGGCATCATGCGTCTGGATCGCAATCAACTGGTACCGGCGTACATCACCACCTTCGCAATCTACCGAGGTCTACATGGACAGCTATGGAATACGCATGCTGCTCTTGGTGGGTGGTGGTGTCACAGTGTTCATTGGCCTTATTCATGTCATTGGATTTTACGGAGCTATTCCTGTTTTTCTAATTTACTACATTCGTTTCCTGGGACGTCACAGCTGGGGCGCGACGCTCGCGATCTCCCTGCCTGCCCCGGTTGTGACATTTCTATTTTTTGATATCGCGATGCGGATCGTTTTGCCAAAGGGCTATCTCGAGCCCCTGTTCTTGCCACTCTACGATTTCTTCTTCTAAGGCAGAGACAGCAATCATGTTCCCGCAAAAGAATTTCGGATAGGACGACAGAGTTATGGAAATAGTAGGGCACTTAATAGACGGCATGTTCATTGCGCTCCAACCTCTCAATATCATGTTGATGTTGGGCGGCGTTGCACTTGGATTGTTTATTGGTGCCATGCCGGGCCTGGGATCTGTGAACGGTGTCGCGATCCTACTTCCTGCGACATTTCTCGTACCACCGACGTCCGCAATGATTTTCCTCGCAGCAATATACTACGGCGCGATGTATGGCGGTGCGATCTCGTCAATTACACTTGGTATTCCCGGCGCATCAACCGCTGTCGCCACCACCTTCGATGGCAGGCCAATGGCGCTTAAAGGAAGAGCAGACCTCGCACTTGTCACCGCGGCTGTTGCATCATTTGTTGGGGGCACCGTCGCAAACCTTTTGTTTACGGCCTTCGCGCCACCACTAGCTCATGTTGCACTTGATTTTGGCGACCCCCGAAATATTTGCATTGATGCTTCTGGCATTCGCAACCTTCATTGGTTTAGGGGGCGATGACATACCAAAGACGCTCTTTTCGATCTGCATAGGACTAGTCCTGGCGACGGTCGGCATCGATATCATGTCCGGTGAGCCAAGGCTCATTTTTGGCGATATCACAGGCTTCATGCATGGTATTAATTTTCTCGTCCTGGCCATTGGTATTTATGGCATTGGCGAGATGATCTGGACCATTGATTCGACCCGCGGCAAGTTAACGATGACCGAAGCCGTACTTTCGGTAGGTCGAATTTTATCCGCCGTAAAAGAATCATGTGCGGGCTGGAAAGGCACCGCCATCGGATCTTTCTTAGGGTTCTTTGTCGGCATCTTGCCAGCCGCTGGGGCAACCCCTGGATCATTAATGTCGTATGGCGTTACGAAGATGGTATCGAAGGACCCCGGGAAATTTGGCAAAGGATCTATTGAAGGCGTCGCGGCACCCGAAGCCGCGAACAACTCGGCGTCCACAGGCGCAATGCTGCCAATGTTAACGTTGGGAATTCCAGGCTCTCCAACAACTGCGATCTTGTTGGGGGGCATGGTTATTTGGGGTCTTCAACCTGGCCCACGGTTGTTTGCTGATCAGACCGAGTTTGTTTGGGGTCTCATTGGGTCTTTCTATATCTCCAACTTTTTTGCCCTGATCGTAAATCTAGCATTCATTCCGTTGTTTATATGGATGCTGAGAATGCCGTTCACTGTATTAGCACCAATGATTTTTGTGCTGTCAATTGTGGGTGGGTATGCCGCAACCCAGGATATGCACGACGTGTGGCTCATGCTGATATTTGGTATAGGCGCTTACTTACTTCGGAAGCTGGATTATCCGGTCGCACCAGCTGTGCTTGCAATTGTTCTAGGGCCGATTGCCGAACCCAAGCTGCGTCAGTCATTGCTGTTCTCGGACGGCGATCCCATGATCTTCCTGACCCGACCAATTTCCGGGCCTATCACGGTCATTGCGATCATTTTAATCCTGTTACCGTTGTTCAAATTGATCCGCGACAAGCTCAAGGCACGTAAAACAAATAACGCCTAGTTTTATGACCTTGGAGAGATAGGGTAATGACCTTCACAAAGGTATTTGTGCTGACCATACTTACTTGCCTGGCCGCATCACATGCTCATGCAGATCCAGCACTATGGAAAAAGCTCTATGAACCCAATCATTTTGGGATCATGCGACATGCAGAAGCACCTGGAACCGGCGATCCTGACAATTTCACGATTGGCGATTGTACGACCCAGAGAAATTTAAGTGAGCCTGGTCGCGCGCAAGCCGTTTCAATTGGCGAAACCGCCCGTGCAAACGGAATTAAAAATGCCAACGTGTATACAAGTCAGTGGTGCCGCTGTGTTGACACCGCGCAAGGCCTGAACCTGGGGCACGTTAAGGAATTACCCGCATTGAATTCGTTCTATCAGCGTTATCAAGATAAAGAGAAGAACCTCACGGCGCTTCGACAGTTTCTCGACGATCATCGTGACGACAGTTCAGCGAAAATTCTCGTCACCCATCAAGTCACGATAAGTGCGCTAACGGGCCAATATACACGCCAGGGCGAAACCATCATCTTCAAACACCTGGGCGGAGATGCGCTCGAAATAATCGGGAGCATCTTGCCCAAGTGATCGAATACGTATCAGCTTGCGCGGCGTAAACCTGAATCAGGAGATTGATTGCGGCGCTTGGATTTTCCACGATGGGGCTTTTTAGCCTTATTTTGTGGACCTTCAGGACGGTTGCGTTGCTTGTGCTTCTTACCTTCGACACGACGCTCCGCACCTTCGGGCTTTGCTCTAGGCACAAAATTCTCAACGTTGTCTGGCTGCGCGTCCCGCTCTATCGTATTTCCTGTTAAGCGTTCGATATCCCGGAGCAAGCTCCGTTCCTCATGATCACACAGCGAAATCGCAATGCCGCTTTTCCCTGCACGCGCCGTACGTCCAATGCGGTGCACGTATGCTTCAGGAACGTTTGGCAACTCAAAATTGATAACGTGAGACACATCATCAATATCAATGCCGCGCGCAGCAATGTCTGTTGCAACAAGGATGTTCACACGTCCGCGTCGGAAAGCATCAAGCACTCTTTCGCGTTGATTCTGACTTTTGTTACCATGAATCGCAGCAGAGTTCAGGCCCGCTTTCTCAAGATGATCGCTGACCTTATCGGCACCTCGCTTCGTGCGTGTAAACACGATTGCGCGCTCGACGTCCTTTGCCTTCAGCAGGTTCGTCAACGCTGCACGTTTACGGCTGCGGTCAAGATGAATGACCTTCTGAGCAATACGCTCAATTGGGCGCGATGTCGGTGCGACAGATATCTCAGTTGGATTCGAAAGGAAATCATTTGCAAGTGCCCGTATTTGCTTGGGCATCGTTGCCGACAACAACGCCGTCTGGCGCTCCTTTGGAAGTTTTGCCAGGATCTTACGGATCGCAGGCATAAAGCCCAAATCCATCATTTGATCCGCTTCATCCAAAACAACAGTGTGCGTATTCTTTAAGTGCACGACACCTGTGTTCATATGGTCAAGCAAACGCCCCGGCGTTGCGACGACAATGTCGACGCCCTTAGCCAATGCCTTGATTTGCCCAAACGGCTTTACGCCACCGACAACAACAGTGACAGATACCCGCATGTGACGCCCATAAGTGCGTACACTCTCGGCGATCTGCGAGGCAAGCTCACGGGTTGGTGCCAAAATCAGCGCAGAGCAATGCTTTGCCTCTGGCCGTTCTTTTCGCTCAGCAATTCGGTTCAAAAGCGGCAGCACAAACGCCGCCGTTTTGCCCGTACCCGTTTGCGCGATACCGACAATATCGTTGCCCGCCATCATCACAGGAATAACCTTGGATTGGATGGGCGTTGGGTCCGTGTAACCTTCGTCCGTGAGTGCTTTTTGAATAGACCCGGTTAAACCGAGTTCATTAAAATGTTTCAATTTCTATCTTCCATACAGCGCCGTGTCCCGAACACCACAAGGGGTTCGCCGGCGTTATTTTTAAATTAGGGAGCTCGTGTAGATCAGCCGCCAGGTTCATGTGCTACTAGGCACGTCCGACTTGGCGAGGAACTCGTCGTCGGAAACTGCTGACAACATTTAAGCCATCTACACGCAGTCATGTTGCGGTGTTGTGTCATGTTGCCGAAACAATAGCAAGGAACTAAGAAATTGCCGGAAGATGTCCTCTGGCAGCTTGGAATCAGATACGCTAGAATTACCCTCAACTTCAAAGGTGGCTTGCGTAACATAAAATGCGATCAATTCTCGAATTCTCAGACCTCATAAAACCAGCATCACCAAAAGCGTTCTTCAAAGATCACTACGGCAAGGCACCTTTTTTGACGAAAGGCGATGCCAAATTATATGCATCTCTTTTCAATTGGCATGACTTTTCGAACTTACTTGAAATGACAAATGTCTGGACTGGCTCAACGCTGAAAATTGTCCTCGACGAGGAAATCATCGATCCAGCCACCTATACACGTCGTTCCGGTGGCCGAGACGATGGCAGTGTCCTTCGCCCAATCCCGCATGCCGTAAACACCTGGATGGCCAAAGGCGCGAGCGTTGTCCTGGATGCTGCGGAATATATGCACCCCGGCCTCCGGTCGATCACCGAGGCAATAAGCTTTGCAACAAACTGTATGGTGTCGTGCAATCTATACTGCTCGTTTGATGGGCGCCAGGCATTCACATCCCATTACGATACGACGGATGTTTTTGTGCTTCAGCTCGACGGCGCTAAGAAATGGCGTGTTTATGAAGGGCAGTTTGAAAACCCTATTGAGGCCGACGGGTATTATTATTCCAGTTTTGATAAAACGCATCATGACCGTGCCAAAGGTCGCGCCAAAATGACGCCAACATTGAAACCAGGAAGTTTCCTATATCTCCCAAAGGGGCGGTATCACGATGCATGTGCGCTAAAAGGACCATCGCTTCATGCCACATTTGCGACCACCGAAGCGCGCGGTGTGGATTTCTTGCAAACAATCATAAATTCCATAGTCGAGGTGCCGGCCTTTCGCGCCGCTTTGCCAAACTTCGATGACGCCGCAGCCCATTCAGCCCATATTCACGATTTGGCTGAACAGCTCAAATCGATCCTGCAGCAACCGGAAATCGCCGCACAGATGCGTGAAGATCAGAAACGGCGGGCATTCGCAGACATATCACGATACCAACTGCCAAAACCAACACCGGTTAATGTATATCGCGTTCGACACATTGATCACAGTATCGCGCTGGGAGGCGACGGTTACATCCTTGATACCAACGGCAAAAAGGTAGCAATCCCCGCCGACACTGTCGACGCCGTGAAATGGGTTTTGGCACGCAGCGCATTCCTCAAGCATGACCTTGAGGCCAATACGCCAAATCTCGATGAGGCCGGTCGGCGCGATCTCCTGGCAATGCTGTCGGAGATCGGCCTACTGGATATTCTTACAAGCTAGCACTTACGCTGCGTCGATAATGTTATTCAATGTCGCACTAGGCCGCATGACTGACGCCAACTTCTCTTTATTTGGACGGTAGTATCCGCCGATATCTGCCGGTGCCCCTTGCGCTGCGTTTAACTCATCGATGATTTTGTCTTCGTTCTTCGCAAGTTCTTCAGCGATTGGCGCGAAATACGCCTGCAATTCAGCATCATCACTTTGCGCAGCTAGGCTCTCCGCCCAGTAGAGCGCAATATAAAAATGGCTGCCCCGGTTATCCAACTCACCAACGCGACGACTTGGAGATTTGTTTGTGTCGAGCAGTTTTTCCGTTGCCGCATCCAACGCAGACCCGAGAACAGCTGCTTTCTTGTTTCCAGTCGCACCACTCAAATGCTCAAGGGACGCCGCCAACGCACAAAATTCACCCAAAGAGTCCCAACGCAGGTGACCTTCTTCAACAAGCTGTTGTACGTGCTTTGGTGCAGATCCACCGGCACCCGTCTCAAACAGTCCGCCGCCGTTCATCAACGGCACAATCGACAGCATCTTGGCGCTGGTCCCAACCTCAAGAATAGGAAACAGATCGGTCAGGTAATCGCGAAGAACATTTCCGGTAACAGAGATTGTGTCTTCACCGCGCTTCATTCGTTCCAGCGAGAAACGTGTCGCCTCGCGTGGTGACATAATTTTGATTTCAAGGCCATCCGTATCGTGATCGCCAAGGTACGTCTCTACCTTTGAAATTAATTGTGAGTCATGGGGGCGACCGCTATCCAACCAGAATACAGCTGGAACTTTCACAGCCTTCGCACGAGATACAGCCAACTTGACCCAATCTCGGATCGACGCATCTTTCGTAATGCACATGCGCCAGATGTCACCTTCATTCACGGAATGCTCTAAGATGATGTCGCCGTTCGACGCCTTGACGCGTATCTGTCCCGCCGAGGGTGCAACAAAAGTTTGCGGGTGAGATCCATATTCCTCGGCTTTCTTTGCCATCAATCCCACGTTTGGCACGCTGCCCATCGTTGTTGGATCAAAGGCACCATGTTGACGGCAGAAATTGACAGTCTCTTCATACACAGGCGCATAGCTGTTGTCCGGAATGACACATTTCGTATCGCGTTCCTGACCGTCCGGTCCCCAGCCTTTTCCACCAGCGCGGATCAGCGCAGGCATAGATGCGTCAATGATCACGTCACTGGGAACGTGCAGATTGGTAATGCCCTTGTCCGAATTCACCATGTACAAATCAGGCTGGCCGGCCATACAGGTCTGAAGATCAGCCTCAATTTCTGCGCGCTTGTCGGCGGAACATGACTGCAATTTTGCGACTAAATCGCCGACACCATTGCTTGGGTCCACACCAATTTCTGCGAAAGTTTCCGCATGTTTTGTGAATACATCTTCAAAGAAAACAGAGACTGCACATCCAAACAGGACAGGATCAGACACTTTCATCATGGTTGCTTTCAAATGCAACGAGAACAAAACCCCTGTTTCTTTGGCATCTGCAATCTGCTCTTTGAAAAATTTCCGCAATGCCGCCACGCTCATAAATGTCGCATCGGCAACATCACTATCGAGCAGTTGAACATCTGATTTCAATTCAGAGACAGTACCATCATTGCTGACGAATTCGATTACCGCAGTGCCAGCCTGATCAGATGAAATCGTTGTAGATTTCTCATTCGAGAAAAAGTCATCACCCTTCATAGATGCAACGTGTGTTTTCGAGTCTGGAGACCATGCACCCATGGAATGCGGGTTCTTTTTCGCGTATTCCTTAACGGCCTTTGGCGCGCGTCGGTCAGAATTCCCTTCGCGCAGCACAGGATTGACGGCACTTCCCTTGACCCGGTCATAGACAGCACGCGCAGCGTGTTCTTCGTCGGTCGATGGGTTTTCAGGATAGTCAGGAATTGCATATCCCTGCGCCTGAAGTTCTCGTATCGCAGCTTCGAGTTGCGGAATTGACGCACTGATATTGGGCAGTTTGATCACGTTAGCAGTTGGTGACGTCACCAATTCACTCAACTCAGCCAGATCATCGGGGATACGCTGATCATCGCTCAAATGTTCAGGGAACCCGGCAAGAATACGTCCTGCCAGTGAGATATCCTTGGTGCCAACGCTTATACCGGCTGCTTTTGTAAAAGTTTTAATAATGGGAAGGAACGACCCACTGGCAAGTTCAGGAGCCTCATCAACTTGCGTATAAATAATATCAGTTTGTTTTGTCATGACGTTATGAACCTTCCTTATAAACCACTATCACCCTCAAAAAATCTTCTCAGGGAATTATTGAGCGTAGTTTTGCCAGTCCTGCCGCTGTACGGCAAGAGGAAGGGTCTATTTTGGCAACAAAAGTAGTTGGGATGCTATATTGAAGCGGAGTCTTTTGACTAAAATCAAAAAACCCTTAAAGTTTTAAGCAATATCACGCTAATCTGTCGTCTATATGATCGCTTTGAATACTGTGACAAATAATCGCGGCACAAAAGGGGGGAGACGTAATGGATTCAAGCGTTCACAATTCAAGCCGTTCCTTTGCTGTAAATCTGATGGACCACCTTGTGGTTCCGACCTTTGTTCTTGGGACAGATGGCCGGGTCATTATATGGAATAAAGCTTGTGAGAGCTTAACAGGTCTGGCCCCCGACGACGTAATTGGTACGAAAGATCACTGGCGTGCTTTCTATGACAAGCCACGCGCATGCCTCGCCGACGTTCTGTCGGAAGGACGCATGGATGATTTGAGTGATCTCTATGAAACGCACACAGATCAAAATACCGGCCACAAAGGTGTCAGCGCTGAAAACTGGTGCGTCATGCCATGTGCGTCCAAGCGGCTGTATCTGGCGATCGATGCCGGACCAATTTATGACGAGGCAGGAAAGTTAATTGCTGTTGTGGAAACACTCAGAGACATGACTGACCAAAAAGTTGCTGAGATTGAACTTCAAAAACTTGCCAATCAGGACGGTTTAACAGGTTTGGCGAATAGACGGGCATTTGACTTGGCAATTGAGGACGCTATTCGAAACGGCCGACGAACCGAGCAACCTGTCGCACTTTTGCTTGGCGACGTTGATCATTTCAAAAACTACAACGACATTTATGGCCATCAAAGTGGCGACGAATGCCTGAAAACTGTCGCAGAAACCATTTCTAATCAAGTTGGCCGGTCTATGGATTTGGCCGCACGCTATGGCGGCGAAGAATTTGCTGTTATCTTACAAACTGCAAAAGAGGACGACGCCATGATGCTTGCGGAACGTATCCGGAAAGCTATTTACGATCTTAATTTGCCGCACAAGGAAAACTCTGCTGCTGACCGGGTCACATTGAGCATGGGTGTCGCGACACGCGTGCCGACCGAAGAAACCAGCCCTACCGAGTTCATCGAGACAGCAGATCGCGGGTTATATGCGGCGAAAGAAGCAGGGCGAAATAGTGTTCTCTCAGCCGATTGGCAGGCATCAGCTTAGATCGTCAGCGGAACATCATGACGGGCACGAGGCAGGATCTGACCATTTCTGTCGTCGTGCTGCCGATAATGAGATGCCGCATGCGTGAATGGCCGTAGGCCCCCATCACAAGCAAATCGATCTTGTTTTCTTCTATCTTTTGCTTAATCGCACGATCAGGCTCACCATCAATAAAACTCGCGTCCACGTCATAGCCTGCGCTACGCAAGCGTGCAGCGGCCTGTTCCAAGCGCTTCTCAGCATCGGGGCGCGGCTTGCCGAATGTAACAATCGAACAATGGATATCCGTAAACAATTTCCCTTGGGCAATGTGCCGAACGGCTTTTTCTGCGCTTTCCCCACCATCATAGGCAATCATGAATGAGTTTATCGGCCGAAATGCCCGTGATGCCACAAACACGGGCTTCGTCGCGGCACGCACCACGCGCTCAATATTCGAGCCAAGGTGAAGTTTTGCAAAATCTGCTGCTTCGCCCCGCTTTCCAATGATTATTGCGTCGGCGCCGCCTTCAAATTCCTGAACCGTCTCGACAACATCACTATGACGGAGTTTGCTGGTAACGGTTTCAACGCCGGCATCTTTTAATCGCTGTTCCGCTTCATCCAAAAGGATACGGCCTCGGCGAAGTTCCAGTTTGGTGCTTTGTGCATCAAGCTCGGCAAGTTCAGCCAAAAGCGCGCTCCGCGCACCTAACTTCAAGTTGCCGCTTAGATCCGCGGGAGAACTCCCAACACTTCGGCGCCCCAACACGTGGATAAGGTCAACAGATGCATTCGTTCGCTTTGCCATCCAGGCTGCATGATCACAAACGCTTTGTGAGTAATTTGAGCCGTCGATGAAGGCAATCAGATGTGTCATAGCAATGTCCCCTCAATGCCCCATGAGGCGTTCAAACGCGCCAGGCTTGTCATGGATTGCGAGTTTATCGACAATCGTTTCACTGGCGTCATTCAAACCGACCAGTTCCACTTCCGCACCTTCTCGACGGAATTTCAAGACAACCATATCCAGCGCATCAACACTTGAGATATCCCAAATATGTGCGCCACGAACGTCGATTGTGATTTTCTCAATCGCTTCTTTGAAATCAAAGGCTGCCGTAAAGCTGTCCGCGGAGGCGAAGAAAACCTGCCCTTCGACAACATATGTGCGATGATGACCATTCTCAGACAAACTCGACGTCACTCGGAAAATCTGTGCGATCTTCCACGAGAAGAATATCCCCGAGAGCAACACCCCTATAAGAACGCCTATCGCCAGGTTATGTGTTGTCACGACACCTGCGACGGTCGCCAACATAACAATACTGGAACTCTGCGGGTGCGTTTTGAGGTTCTTTATGGACGACCAGCTAAACGTGCCAATCGACACCATGATCATCACGGCAACCAAAGCCGCCATGGGGATAATCTTTACCCAATCACCCAGTACAACGATTAAAAACAACAGGAATATACCCGCTGAAAAAGTTGATAATCGACCGCGTCCACCCGATTTAACATTAATCATGGATTGGCCGATCATCGCGCACCCAGCCATGCCTCCCATAAATCCAGTCACTGTGTTCGCTACACCCTGACCGATACATTCCCTGTTTTTCTGACTTGGTGTATCAGTCAGATCATCGACGATTGAGGCTGTCATTAACGATTCCAGCAATCCCACAGCCGCAACAGCAGCGGCGTATGGCAATATAATCATCAAAGTTTCCAGGTTGAGTGGGATATCTGGCAGCAAGAATATTGGCAGCGTCGAAGGTAACTCGCCCATGTCGCCGACAGTTCGCAGATCTGCGTTGATGAAAAGCGAGACAGCGGTCAGAACAACAATACTCACCAGCGGTGATGGGATTGTTTTGGTTATGTAGGGAAACAAGTAGATGATCCCAAGACCACCCGCGACCATCACATACGTCACCCAGCTTACATTTACCAATTCTGGCAGTTGCGCCATGAAGATCAAAATAGCCAATGCATTCACAAAGCCGGTAAGAACAGAACGGGAGACAAATCGCATCAGACTACCCAACTTTAGGATACCCGCGCCGATTTGAAGTACACCTGCTAGCACTGTCGTTGCGAGCAAGTATTCAAGGCCATGATCGCGAACCAACGTCACCATCAGCACCGCCGTGGCTGCGGTCGCGGCTGAGATCATGCCTGGGCGTCCGCCGACAATTGCCGTGATGACAGCAATCGAAAATGAGGCATACAAGCCAATTTTCGGCTCAACACCAGCAATAATGGAGAACGCGATCGCTTCCGGAATCAACGCTAATGCAACGACCAGACCGGCGAGCAGATCGCCGCGAATATTGCCAAACCATTCGGTTCGCAGTTGCATCGTAAAACTAGGATTCAATGTAGCTCTCCAACAAATAAGAACACCACGCGAACGCCATGGCGACGGTCAAGCGGTCAGCACACCTTAGAAAAATGAAAAACACACCTGAAAAGGTGCCATGAGTTCTTATTTATCGTTCAATGCAGGCTTGTGATTGCTGCAATGCAACATGAATATGTCTGCATTGCAACAAAGAACCACACGTACGTTTAAGGAACTGGAATTATGGGTTAATCCCGGCCCTCGGTCGTCACGACCAAACACCGGCTGTCGGCTGAAAGATTCAAATGGGGAATCGCAGCCAGTGTCGCGCCACCGCTTTCAGTCGTTAGATATCCGTGCTTCTCATAGGTATCGACGGCTTGCTTGGCCTCATCCTCGGTGACTGTAATGAACGTGTTTGCATCCTGCTGAAGGGCCTCAAAGGCGATCAGCGATGCATCTTTGCAGTCCAGTCGTCCCATCGCCGATTCAGCGCCGTCGCCACGGGTCATCTTTCCTTCCCGGACACTATTGATCAGGCAAGGTGCCTGGTCCGGCTCGACAATGATGATCTCTGGTTGTTGCGCCCAATAATCTCGAATATGTGATGCAATCGCAGCGGCAAAACCGCCCACACCCGCCTGCAATAGCACATGCGTCGGCCATGATCCGTCGGCTTCAAATGCGACGCGGCATTCTTCCGCCAGCACCGTGTAACCCTCCATAACCAAGGCTGGACGCTCGACATAGCCTTCCCAAGTCCCATCTGCCAAAAGAAGCCAATTGTTTTCTTCAGCGGCTTGCTTAGCGTACGCGACGCTGTCTTCATAGTTTCCATCGACCTTGACGACTTCTGCATCCAGCGAACGAATGCGGTCTGCAAAACCTTCGGGGACTGTTGACGCCAGAACGATGACAGCCTTTGCCCCAAAAACCCGTGCACCCGCGGCGACAGAAAGTCCATGGTTGCCTGCACTTGCAGTAATAAACGTCATATCTGCAGCAACACGTTTCGCGATGTTACTTTCAAGACTAGCACCATCAGCTGCATCAGATATCATTTGCGCAACAGCGAATGACCCACCAAGCGCTTTAAAACTACCAAGTCTCATGCGCTTAGACTCGTCTTTGACCATGACTTGAGCCACACCCATTTCCTCAGCCAACCCTTGCTCATTACACATTGGCGTTGGTGCGTACGCGGGGCATTGCCCAAGCATAGCCATTGGTCGTGCGGCACTAGAAATAAAGCGACGTTGAGCCTTTGATTTAGAAACTATATTTTTATGGATCATCTTATTTGCTCCCTTAAAGGCCCAACCCGACTAATCTTTGATGAGCAACCTAGCAGTAAGGAAACAGCAATGACACATCAACGTTACCGCCCCTATGAGCATAACCTGTCCTTCAATGGCGACGACTTCAAATACGAATTGGCAATGGCTGTCAAAGCCGGAAATAGAATTTACCTAAGAGGGCAGACAGGCCTCGATTTTGACGGATCATTTATTGGTGAAGGCAACCCTGCGCTGCAAGCTGAGACGGCGATGCGATGTTCAGATATCTTACTTCGTGAAGCCGGGGCGCAACTTAGTGATATCGTTAAACTGACAGTTTACCTCACAGACCGGTCGTACAGAGCCCCGGTATTTTCTGTATTGGCAAAATGGCTAAAAGACGTACGTCCTTGTCAGACAGGCCTCATCGTCAATGGATTAGCACGGCCGGAAATGTTGATTGAATTAGATATTGAGGCCGTAATTGCGAGTGTGTAACGACCGTTCTGACTTCACGGGAAGTTTATACTACGTGTGTTGCGGGTATGTGCGAATGTTCTAATATTCGCTATCTAAATTAACATGACTGACGGGAAACAAACGTGACGGATCAACCTGTAAAAATCACTCTTTATCGCTGGGCAGGACAATGGGGACCTTTCAAAGTGAACATCCCATGCGGCGAATGCTCGTTAACCGTTGATGTCATCAACGACACGCTCGAAACCGAACTGGCGGGTATTCCTGTTGAACTGGAAAACCGGGAATGGCTAACTGAGTGGTGGAAACCGCTACCGCGCGGCGGTTGGCACGCGCCCATTGTGTTGGTCGAAGGAACCCTCGTCAGTCAAGGGCATGCACTTAATCGGGGTGTTCTCACCGAAGCTGTAATCGCTGCTCATGTTGCACGCACGGGCGTCAGCGGCAATCACTTGTACGGCAAGGCCACATGCCCACATTGCGTTCGCGCCAAGAAATACTTCGAAGAAGCTAAGATTGAATACAAGTATCACGATGTGGTTAAGGATCCACGGGCACTTTATGAAATGCTCGGTCGGGTTAAGCCGATCGTTGGCCCAAAAACCCCCATAACGGTGCCGCAAATCTGGATTGACGGTAATTACGTCGGAGGTGCAGATCAGCTCGGTAAGCTGTTGGGGCTCGAAGTCGAGCCAAATTATGATCGTGGGCAAAATTCGATGACGGCCAAACCAAGCGTCAGCACCGCTTGAGCAAGAGGATTGAAAGCTGACGTCTGCCTTTTCTTTTTAGGCTTAAAGCTTGCGATAGAGCGCTTAGAAGCCTTCAGCGATGCGCTGAAGGCCCTCGCGATCAATGAGTTCTACGGTCTTGTCCACGTCAGCGCCGATCAAATTAAGTTTCCGCAGAGTTGAAAATGTTCGGCTGACAGTTTCCGTCGTCAATCCCAGAAAATCAGCGATATCTTCGCGGATCATAGGAATACTAACGGGATTCGCTGTCACACCACGTTCGAATGAACGCTTTGAGAGCATCAATAGAAAGGTTGCGACCTTTTCTCGTGCTGTTTTGCGGCCAAGAAGGACAATCTGTCCCTGTAAATCTGCGAGTGCCTCTGATGTGAGTTCATGCAACCGACGATCAAGGTTGGGGATCTCATCTGTCAATGTATGAAGCGTCTTTCGTTCCATTCTACAAAGCCCGGAATCAGAGATCGCTTCGATATCCGCTAAATAGACATCTGTATCCGTTAACCCTAGGAAATCTCCTGGAAAGTAGAACCCTGTGACCTGTCGACGCCCATCTGGAAGCTGTTTAAATGACTTCAGACATCCGCTCGTCACAGAAAACACATAGTCTTCAATATCGCCGTCCCGAACCAGAATATCACCTTCCGACAACGAAATCGCGATACTGGAGGCCCCGAATCGGGCCAATTCATCAGGCGTTAATGCACCGCAAACAGAATAATTAATGACACGGCAGAAGTCACAACGCGACGCATCCTTATTGCGCGCGCCAACCCCCGGCGCACAGGTCAAAAGATTGGTAGTTTTGTTCGCCATATCATGCTCGCCCCATGTAAGAAGCTTCGACTATTGAGAGTAAAGAACTCGCGCCTGCTTTCCAAGCTCACATAGAAAAAAGTTTAAGTGTTCGAATCGCGTGCGAATGCTGTTGATACGGACAAAGGAACGAATTCACCAACCAATTGATCTATGTCAAATACGGCCCAGCGCATCGTCTTTATTGTGCAATGCGAAACGCTAGAGAAAGCGTCTATTTTTTTATTGTGCAAGACGGGGTTGAGACGATGAACCTACTTACAATCGTGCCGCTTGGATTGGGCGCCCTGCTGGGGCTCTATCTCTCTGCAGGCGCAGTCGATACAACTATTTATCTGCATGGCATATTATTGTGCGTTTTCTGTGTTGTCGGCATTTTCTGGGTATTAAACCGCGACGGAGATGCTGGCGGCCCAGCCAACCCCAATGCAACGGTAAACTTTAACGATGGCGTGGTTCGCGCCGGCGTCATTGCCACAACTGTTTGGGGCGTCGTTGGCTTCCTCGTTGGTCTGGTGATCGCACTGCAATTAGCGTTTCCTGCGCTCAATCTGGATCTACCCTGGACCAGCTTTGGACGATTACGTCCACTGCATACATCAGCCGTGATCTTTGCGTTTGGCGGCAATGCATTGATGATGACCTCGTTCCATGTTGTCCAGCGCACCTGCCGAGCAAGACTGGCGGGTGGTTTTGCACCGTGGTTTGTATTCTGGGGATATCAGCTCGTCATTCTGATGGCAGCCACAGGCTATGTCTTTGGCGTGACCCAAGGCAAAGAATATGCAGAGCCAGAATGGTATGTTGATCTATGGCTGACGATTGTTTGGGTTGTCTATCTGCTGGTTTTCCTGGGCACCCTTTGGAAACGTAAAGAACCTCATATCTTTGTCGCGAACTGGTTTTATCTGGCCTTTATTGTCACTGTCGCGATTTTGCACATCGTCAATAATCTGGCGATCCCTGTGAGCTTCTTTGGGGCCAAGTCTTATCCCCTCTTCCCGGGTGTACAAGGTGCCCTGACCCAATGGTGGTATGGACACAACGCCGTTGGCTTCTTCCTGACCGCAGGCTTCTTAGGCATTATGTATTATTACGTGCCCAAGCAGGCAGATCGCCCGATCTATTCATATCGGCTATCGATCGTGCACTTTTGGTCGCTCATTTTCCTGTATATCTGGGCAGGCCCGCACCATCTGCATTACACGGCTTTGCCCGATTGGGCGCAGACCCTTGGCATGACGTTTTCAATCATGCTTTGGATGCCCAGCTGGGGCGGCATGATCAATGGTCTCATGACCCTGTCCGGTGCCTGGGATAAGCTTAGAACTGACCCAATTCTGCGCATGATGGCGATCTCAATTGCCTTTTATGGTATGTCGACATTCGAAGGTCCGCTCATGAGCATCAAGGCTGTAAATGCCCTCAGTCACTATACAGATTGGACAATCGGGCACGTGCATTCCGGTGCATTGGGCTGGGTTGGCATGGTCAGTTTTGGTGCCATATATTTCCTTGCACCAAAGATGTTCAATCGCGAGAAATTATACTCGTTGCGACTTGTCTCCGTTCACTTCTGGTTGGCGACACTCGGCATCGCACTCTATGCAGCTGCCATGTGGGTGAGTGGTATTTTACAAGGCCTTATGTGGCGGTCGTATGACGCTCTTGGCTTCTTGGAATACTCCTTCGCCGAGACCGTTGAAGCCATGCATCCGTTCTATGTCATTCGAGCGCTCGGAGGCGGCCTGTTTGTTCTGGGCTCGCTGATCATGGCCTACAACGTTTATCGCACAGCACGCGGCGATGTACGCACCGAAAAACCATATGTTGACGCGCTTGTCGCAACACAACGCGCTTAAGGGAAATTGATTTATGTTTGACCACGGAAAAATCGAACGAAATTCGATCTTGCTTGTCATCGGTATCATCGTCGTCGTCTCAATTGGCGGTATCGTTGAAATTGCGCCTTTGTTCTATCTGGAAAGTACGATCGAGAAGGTTAAAGGCGTAAGACCATACACACCTCTCGAGCTTGCTGGCAGGAATATTTATGTTCGCGAAGGTTGCTACAACTGCCACAGTCAGATGGTTCGACCATTTCGAGATGAGTTGGAACGTTATGGACATTACTCTCTTGCTGCAGAAAGCATGTATGACCACCCGTTTCAGTGGGGCTCCAAACGGACAGGTCCCGACCTCGCGCGTGTAGGCGGAAAATATTCCGACGAATGGCATCGCGCCCATATGATTGCGCCACGCAGCCTCGTCCCCGAGAGCGTCATGCCGGGGTACCCCTTCCTTGCTGACACGCCTGTACGCAGCATCGATATATCTGATCATCTGAAAGCAAATCAGATACTGGGTGTGCCCTATACGGACGAAATGATCGAGGTTGCGGCGACGGACCTAGCGGCTCAAGTAGATCCCGATTCCGACGGTGCTGACGGCGTGCTGGAACGTTATCCCGGCGCAGTTATCCGAAACTTTGATGGTAAGCCTGGCGAGCCAACAGAATTGGATGCACTCATTTCATATCTACAAGTACTTGGCACAATGGTTGATTTTTCGACCTATAACGCCAACGAAAACCTGCGCTGAGGAGACAATCGATGGACTACCAGACAGTTTCAGCATTCGCCCAGACATGGGGTCTCGTTTACATGGTTTTGCTTTTTCTCGGCGTTTTGGTTTACGCCTTCCGCCCCAGCGCAAAAAAGACATTTGACGAAGCGGCGCATCGCCCTTTGATGGAGGATTAATCCATGTCTGAAAAACACATTGATGATGTTTCCGGCATCGAAACAACCGGACATGAATGGGACGGCATCCGCGAATTGGACAATCCACTGCCGCGATGGTGGCTGTACATCCTCTACGCCAGCATTATCTGGTCAATCGGATATGCGATTTTCTATCCGGCGATACCCTTGATTTCCAGTTACACAAAAGGAACGCTTGGATACAGTTCTCGTGCAGAGGTCCATGATGCAATGGCCGCGGCCAAGGCATCTCAAGCTGTTTATTTGACCAAATTATCGAATGCTTCACTTGAAGAAATTCGCACCGATTCTGAATTGCTGGAGTTCTCACTCGCTGGTGGGAAATCCGCGTTCAACGTTAACTGTTCCCAATGTCATGGCTCAGGCGCTGGAGGTGCTCCAGGTTACCCGAACCTCAATGATGATGAATGGTTATGGGGCGGCTCTCTTGATGCAATTTACGCAACAATTCGCCACGGCGCCCGAAACGATCAAAGTGACGACACAAGATTGTCGCAGATGCCAGCATTCCTAGCAGATGGTATTTTGGACCGTGGGCAGATCAGCCAAATAGCTGAGCATGTTTTATCGCTCTCTGGTCAATCCACAGATGCGGTAGCAGCCGCCGCGGGCAAGGAACTCTATGTTGAAAATTGTCAGGCGTGTCACGAAGAAGGCGGTATTGGAAACGCTGAGCTTGGTGCGCCACCCCTAAATAATGATATCTGGCTTTACGGTGGCGACAAGAAGACAATCGAACAGTCAATTGCATATAGCCGGAACGGTGTGATGCCTGCTTGGGGGAAAATTCTAGATGACGAAACCGTCAAGCAGCTGACAATCTATGTGCATTCTCTTGGTGGTGGACAATAAGGAACAAAGACTATGGCGGAATCGCCAGCGTCCGCACCCGACATCACGCGTCACGATGTCGAAGCGGTCAATAAAAGTGAAAATCGCTCGCTTTACAAAAAGCGTGTTCCTATTCATCCAAAACGCGTATCCGGAACTTTCCGGAAACTCAAGTGGTGGATTATGGCGGCGACACTCGGTGTTTATTACATAACGCCATGGTTACGTTGGGACCGGGGTCCTGACGCGCCGAATCAAGCCGTTCTGATCGATTTTCCCCATAGCAGGTTTTACTTCTTCTTTATCGAAATCTGGCCGCAGGAAATTTATTACTTCGCAGGTATGCTTATCATGGCTGCTGTTGGTCTATTTTTTATCACCAGCGTGTTTGGACGAGCTTGGTGCGGGTATGCCTGCCCACAAACTGTTTGGACAGATTTGTTCATTTATGTCGAACGACTTGTCGAGGGAGACCGCGGGGCCCGGATTAGGCTTGATAAGGCACCCATGTCAGTCGCTAAAGTGACCAAACGTCTCACAAAGTATACGATCTGGCTCGTCATTTCAGTTGCGACGGGTGGTGCCTGGATATTCTATTTTGCGGACGCACCAACGCTCCTTGACGACTTCATTCATTTTGATGCGCAGCCCATTGCCTATGCCACCGTTGGCGTCCTTACATTCACAACTTTTTCTCTCGGCGGGTTAATGCGCGAGCAAGTCTGCACATATATGTGTCCGTGGCCACGGATACAGGCTGCAATGATGGACGAGCATTCTCTCACCGTGACTTACAAAGCAGATCGTGGCGAAAAACGCGCACCCTACAAAAAAGGTGAGACCTTCGAGAACCGCGGAGATTGCGTGGATTGCAATGCATGCGTTGCCGCCTGCCCCGTCGGCATCGACATTCGGGACGGTCAACAATTGGAGTGCATTACATGCGCGCTTTGTATTGATGCCTGCGATGAAATCATGACCAAAATCAATCGGCCACGTGGGCTGATTGACTATGATTCTGTCGCTGCCATGAACGGACGCATTGAAGGTAATCCTGTACCACTCAAACCCATCCGCGTGCGCACGATTGCTTACTTTGCCCTTTGGGCCGCGATTGGCATCTTTATGCTGTATGTTTTTGTCGGAAGAACCGAGCTCGACATCAATGTTTTGCGGGATCGGAACCCAATTTATACGCAGCTTAAAGATGGATCTATTCAGAATGCGTACACGTTCAAAATACTGAACAAGGCACGACTTGAACGCTCTGTAGTACTCGAGACATCGACACCACCTGGGATTAGCCTCAAAGTTGTGGGTTCCGAGGAAACCGAGCCTGCAGTGAATGTCCTGTTCGACATTAAACCGGATACATTGCAAAGCTTCCGACTTCTTGTGCAACTTCCCAAGGAAGCAATCACAGACAATGCCATGGACATTGAGTTCGTCCTTCGCGATCTCTCCAGCGGCGAAGTCGCAACTTATAGCAGCGTGTTTAGGGCACCAGAACAATGACCACAGCAAATCACGAGTTCAAAACGCCACGTCAAATAACCGGACGCATGGTTCTGATTGGGTTCATACTTTTCTTTGGTACAATTACTGCCGTCAACGGTGTCCTGATGTATTTTGCCCTTAATACCTGGCCGGGCCTGGTTACTGAAGATGCATATATAAAAGGCCTAAACTATAATGACACCATAGCGGCATCAGAGTCGCAGGACCGCTTGGCCTGGAACATTGATGCAAAGTTTGAGAACGGCAAAGAACTTCGCATCCGCATCGTGGATAAAAGCCAAACGCCGGTGACTGGCCTCTCCATCGAGGCTGCGTTAACGCGTCCACTTGGTGCACACAATATCGTAATTTTGACGATGAATGAGATACAGCCCGGTCTCTACGGGGCTGAATTTTTGACGCCAATGCCCGGCCGATGGATGGTCGATCTAAAAGCTGTTTCATCCGAAGGTTCGACATCAACATCTCGCCACGAGATCATGGTGAAGTAATGAGTGCCGTACGCCAATCCGCAGCCAACGATGATACGCCTCGGATTGGTGCCGATTGTTGTGACGGGGCTGTATTCGCCGACTACCTGACATCTAAATCTGCGCCCAAGCCAACTAATGACTATATCCCGAAATCCGATCCTTCTGCATTTGTTGCGACAGATGAGAATGGCGACGAGACATTGAGCCTCTTTGTTGAGAACCTCCATTGTGCAGCGTGTATTCATAAAATAGAGAGTTACTTGTTGGCTCAGACAGGCGTCACGAAAGCTCGTGTAAATATGAGCACCAAGCGGCTGGCCGTCGCATGGCAAATTGGACAGGCAGAGCCCACCAGCTTGATGCAAGGGATTGCCGCGTTGGGCTATCCGGTGACCCCATATGATCCATCTGACCTCGCAGATATCAAAGAAACCGAAGACAAGAGATTGATTTCAGCTCTGGCCGTTTCAGGGTTTGCCGCTAGTAACGTCATGTTGCTTTCGGTCGCGATCTGGTCTGGTCATGCAAGTGATATGGGTGAAGGCACAAGAACACTCTTCCACTGGATATCCGCCCTGATCGCCCTTCCAGCTGTCGCGTATGCGGGACAGCCCTTCTTTCAAAGCGCCTACAAAGCGCTGAAGTCTGGCGGCACAAATATGGATGTGCCGATAAGCCTAGCGGTCATACTTGCTTCCATCATGAGTATCCAACAAACAATGGTTGGGGCAGAGCACGCGTATTTCGATGCGTCGATTACATTGTTGTTTTTCCTTCTGGTTGGCCGATATCTCGATCAACGTGCACGTTCAAAGGCCTGTTCAGCTGCATCCCAACTGCTAGGGCTGCAAGCAAGAGCAGCAACAGTCATTGAACCATCCGGGCAACGCCGTTCGATAAGAACCAGAGATATCGAGCCCGGCATGATCGTTTATGTTGCACCGGGGGAAGGCATTCCTGTCGACGGGGACGTGCAACATGGTCAATCAGAAATAGACGTCGCCCTCATTACAGGTGAGAGCATACCGAGACACGCAGAAACCGGATCGCAAGTCTTTGCTGGCACCATAAACCTCACGGGGCCATTAGAAGTTCAGGCCACCGCCAGTGCAGACAATACCTTACTTTCAGAAATTGTCCGGCTGATGGAAACTGCAGAGCAAGGCCGTGCGAAATATGTCCGCATTGCAGATCGAATTGCCGGGATCTATGCGCCAGTGGTGCATGTTCTTGCTGCTTTGACGTTCTTTGGCTGGCTCTTGCTCGGCGATGCAAATTGGCAAACATCACTTATGACGTCGATTGCCGTCCTGATCATTACGTGCCCTTGCGCAATTGGCCTCGCGGTCCCCGCTGTTCAGGTGGTTGCGTCAGGTCGGTTATTACAGGCTGGTGTTCTATTAAAATCTGGAGACGCACTGGAACGCCTTGCGGAGATAGATACTGTCGTGTTTGACAAGACAGGGACACTTACATTGGGTCAACCGCAGCTTGTTGGCGGCACCTATACTGATGACGCCCTGAAATTGGCCAGTGCACTTGCAAGCCATAGTCGCCATCCGCTCTCTCGTGCTTTAAGCAGCACTTTCGACCCAGATCAGTCATATGAATTCAAAAATATTTGCGAGGTACCAGGTTATGGCCTCGAAGCAGAACTGGACGGAAAACGCGTAAGGCTCGGTCGGCGAGAATGGTGTGGCAATGCACCAGAAGATAAACACAGCACACATATGGAACTTTATCTTTCATGTGGCCTGGTCAAGCCAGCACGCTTTGAATTTCAAGATACGTTGCGGCCAGATTCTCTTGAGACAATCGATAAGCTCAGGGGAGCTGGATTCAAAATTGAACTGCTTTCAGGTGACATCTCATCCGTTGTGCAAGCAACAGCAAAGGCATTGAACATTGATACATGGCAGGCGGAATGCTTGCCCGCGGAAAAAGCAGCGCATCTCAATGCGCTTGCCGCGCGAGGCTCCAAAGTTCTCATGGTTGGAGACGGCCTCAATGATGCACCAAGTCTTGTTGCCGCTCATATTTCCATGTCCCCGGCCAATGCCGTTGACGTAAGTCAGACTGCGTCTGATCTCATTTTTCAAGGCAAAGAGCTGAAACCTGTCTTCGATGCCATCCATATTTCACGCAAGGCCGTGAGATTAGTTAAACAGAATTTTGCCCTCGCAATTTTATACAATATATGCGCCGTACCTCTTGCTATGGCAGGCCTCGTCACACCATTGATCGCTGCTGTCGCTATGTCATCAAGCTCATTGATTGTGACATTGAATGCACTTCGGCTCAGAATATTGAGGTAAAAAAATGGACGTTGTCATTTATCTCATACCAATTGCCATCGCGATGGGTGCCTTGGGACTTGTCTGTTTTATTTGGGCTGTCAGGTCCGGCCAGCTTGAAGATATGGATGGGGCAGCGATGCGCGCGCTACAAAATGATGATGGATCAATTTCATCAAATGACGACGGTGGAAGGTCATCCGCAAGTCCAAAAACGAAACATATTGATCCATAAGTCTTTGATTTTTTTGTCATAAATTTGATCTATGTCAATGTTAACCAAGTAAGGTTCCCGTAAATTTATGGGTAATACATACCTTAACGACATAGCGGGAGAACTTGAATGGCACGGATACTTGTACCTTTAATTGGTGATAAGAAAGATGATGTTGCCCTAACCGCAGCACATTTACTTACCAAGCAACAAGGTGGACTTATTGAGGCGCGGCTTTTTCAGCGCGACCCACTTACTGCAATGCCCATTGTCGGCGAAGGCGTCTCAGCGGCCAATGTTGAGAAACTTTTAGAAGCCGCCCAACACCTTCGGGATGAGCAAGCCAACAACGCAAATACCAGTTTTAACTCATGGTGCACAAAAGAAGCTATTCCAATCGGCGTGATGCCGATGGATGGTGAAATGGCTGCAAATTTTGAAGATGTTGAGGGGTCCGTACCGGCTTCTGTGGTCACGCCAGCCCGCGTTGCAGACATAACGGTTGTTGTGACGGAAGGATCAAACGAAGATGCATCACGTCATGAGATTACTCAGGCCGTTTTACTTGATGCACTCCGACCCGTGATGCTCGTCCCAACGCAACTTCCTTCATCAATTGGAAAAAACATTATTGTCGCGTGGAACGGTTCTGCTGAGGCAACACGGGCGGTATCAATGTCATATAGTACACTTAAATCAGCTGAGTCCGTCACCGTCGTTTCTGTAGGTACGGTTGCCGATCCCAAAATGTTGGCAAAGACTCTCATTTTGAATGGCATCTCAGCTAAAGCTGTATCTGTAGGCGATGACTCGTCGGATGCGACCGAGCTTTTAAATAAAGAGGCCAGCAAGCTAAAAGCTGATCTTATGATACTCGGTGCCTATAGCCATAATCGTGTCCGAGAACTCATCTTTGGCGGTGTCACCCAGGATCTCTTCAAGGATCCAATGATTCCCACGTTGATGGTCCATTAAAGGGATCATCAAATAACTGAGGCGAGCATTCAGGAATACCTGATCTCGCCTCATTTTTCTTAGTCGTCATGCCGCAGCGCTGTTTTCAGTTTTGAGTACATATCCCAAAAAATGATTGAGCGTTGGCGTCTCACAATCAGGAACTTTCGCTAGCTCATCCCAGCGCCGAAGGTTTACAGCATCCTCGGCATAGGGCTGTTGGATAAAGTCGGCGGCCTCCGCAGCCGTAAACGCGCCGCCTTGTAATTTCAGACTACGTACAGAAGCTGGTGAAAGGCGCTCGAAATAGCCTTTTTCGACAGCGCAGAGATATCGCTTGGCCAGCACATGCATACGAATTGGCTCCGTAACACTGGGCGGGAATGACCGAGCCAAATAGGCAGCGCCGATCACTTCGTGATGTCTATCAATGTCATTTTCCTGACCCGTCTGGAACTTCTTATCGACAAGATGCCCAATGTCATGAAGGAGAGCCGCGGCAATCAGTTCCGGCGTGCTGTCATTCAATTCCGCATGCATCGCACATTGCTTTGCATGTTCAAGTTGACTGATGCATTCGTTGCCATAGAGGTTCTCGCCGGCGATTGCGAGGTAGGATTCAATTTCGCTCTGCATGATGTTCTCCTCCAACAAACTTTCAATTCATCTTGTTGTCATACTTTAAATTGTCGTTTTCTCAAAGAAGTTCAGGTTTGTTCTCCTAAAACCCTCTTTAAACCAGCATTTCAACGTTCAAGCAAAAGTTGAGCGACCTCGACAAAACCGGCACCATCGGTGGCCTCGGTCACATACGTTGGTTCGGCATCCAGTTTGCCGATAAAATTCTTTATGTTGGCAACACCGATCGAATTAGGAAAGAATCCGAACATAGGCGCATCATTGGGAGAATCTCCCACATACACGATCTGATGACGGTCCGCCTCGATCTCAATATTCAAGTCGAAACAGTCGGCTAGAAAAGTCTTGGTCATGGTGAGTTTGTCATATGTCCCGAACCATCCATTGACATGAATAGAGCTAATTTTTGCAATCGCCCCTGCGTCATCAAAGATAGAAACGATTCTATTGATATCCGCCTCGGCCAATGGCGGAACATCTTCGCAGAAATCAATTGCTAGATCAGCAACCCGATATGCTTGATCCGAAGCCACTGCCGCGCCCGGCACCTCCTCAAGGACCCGCTTTCTAATCGCATCCAGACGATGTGCATTCTCCCTGCGGGCTGCATCATCCATGCAGAAGTGTTGTTCCATAACGCGCTTTTCACGGTCATATCGAAAATAGAAAGCACCGTTTTCGCCAACCACTCCATCAACCGGCCACATCCGCGCGATATGATCACACCAGCCTGCAGGTCTTCCCGTAATAGGCACAACGATGAAACCGGCATCATGTAAGTCTTCCAATGCCGCATATGCTGCAGAAGTAAGACGCCCATCCGTCGTTAACGTATCATCAATGTCCGTCAGGATGACTTTGATCGCTGCTCGTTCAATTGGCTGGAAGCTGGAAAGCGGTTTCATCGCCGATCAATCCTCATACATATCTGATAGGTCGAATTTCTTCAAGATGACCTGACGAAGAGCCAGTATAACCAGGCTCAACTTATCGCGAGGTGTCGGTTAGTGGAAGGAATAACAACACGTTGGTAATATATGGGATATTCATGTGTATCCTGCCCAAAGGTCTCCAATACCATGCCAGGGCTACCGGGCTCAGCCTTCATCAATCCTGCATCACGGCCATTCAATTTCTCACAACGAAGCTGTTGGCGCGCACGTTGCGTCCGAGTGCCAAAGCGTTCACAAAGAATGTTTCGTAATACAACCTTGTCAAAGGCAGATTTTGGCAAAGACTCGAGCTCCGCAAATCTGTCGCCGTCGAAATAGAAATCGCTCAGCAATGAGAATTCACCCGCAACATCAATGAGACGTCGAACCATGATAAAACTGGATGGCTGGGTTAAAAATGTGCGCCAGGGACCATCAGTCTTGATTGTCTTCACACTCAGTGCGCGTGCGCTCAATGGCAAGAAAGATGTACCATCATCTGCAAGAAAGCAGAAATGCCAGACATCATGCATTTCAATCGATGGGTCTGAGACAAATGTTCCCGTGCCTTGCCTCCGCGTCAGTAGTCCATCATCACTCAGTGTCTGCATTGCCTTTCTGACTGTACCAATGCTCAACCCAAGTTTTTCCGCTAGCCTATCTTCCGGGGGCAGTTGCTCTCCTGGGACAAGGCCGCCCCGCTCGACTGAATCTGAAATCGCCTGATGTAAGCACAGGTACTTTGGGAGGCGCCCCCCCACATTCCGAGAAAACGCATCCGCGATCAATTCATCGTTGGCATAAGTTGGGGCCTGCATTGGATACCTCTCGTTTCGATAATCAACATTACGGTATTTATTCATAAAACACTAGTCCTATATAGGAATATATGATTGAATAGTGATGATTTTAAAGTATTGAGGGATGCTGTCATGAAGTTATCGGACTACGAACAGGAAATGCTTGCGGGCGAGCACGGCTATTCAAAGCAATATGGCATGCAGCAGATACAGCGGGTCGGGACGTTCTTTGATGCCACGGATACCGTTGAGATTGCCCAGGTCCACCTTATGGCGGACCCGGAATCCCTTGGGGAAACTGGCGTAGAGTTTCTGGAATGCCTGGCTGCACGGCCACAGCCAGAACGGTCTGTTGTTGTCCCTGCTGTCACAGACCCAAGAGGCGTCGATTTGAATGCCTACAAAAAACTGGGTCAAACCGATAGCATGGCGGATTTGGAAATTCGAGCGACGGCAGCGTTTAGATCGCTTGGCTTCATGATGACCGATACCTGCATCAATTATCAGACGATTTGTCCTCCAGTGCTTGGTGAACATGTGGCCTTTGGCGATACGGGCTCCAGTATCTATGCAAACAGTGTCCAAGGTGCTCGGACAAATTTTGAAGGAGGGCCTTCAGCATTGGCTGCTGCATTAACCGGTCGTGCACCAAGATACGGCTTTCATTTAGACCAACATCGCGTCGGCACTTGTCTCTTCGAGATTGATTTCCGGCCCAAAGATTTGAGCGACTGGGGTGCACTTGGCGCCTATGTTGGCCGTGAAATGGCATCATATTGGGAAGTTCCCGTTATCGCCGGCGTAGAAGACGTGCCAACCTCTGACGAAATGAAACAGTTTGGCGCCGCGCTCGCGAGTTTTGGTTCGACGCCGCTTTTTCATATGATCGGGATTACCCCAGAGGCGCCTAATCTCAAGACGGTCTTTGACTCCAATCAACCGAAGGCCGTGAAAATCGCCAAGCAAGACGTCGACGCACTTGTGAAGTCTTACATGCCATCAGACGATAAGCTGGACGTCGTGGTATTCGCTGGCCCTCAATTGTCCCTGATGGAAATGCAGACATTGGCAGAACATCTCCGTGGACGATCAATCCACAGCGATGTGGCGCTTATTGCAACAACCTCTCCAGAAATTAAGTATGCATGCGACCGTATGGGCCTTACCGAAGCTATTGAGACAGCTGGCGGCATGGTCTTATCCGGAGTTTGTTTCTACCAGATGTATGCCCGAGAAATTGGCGAGGCTAATGGCTGGAAACGGCTCATGAGCAACTCAGCAAAACTGGTCAATATACTTGGCGGTTACGGATACGAGCCCATGTTGGCGTCGATGGAAACGTGTGTTGAATGCGCCGTCCAGGGCCGCATAACAGGAGATCTATCATGACAAAGGTATTTATAGGTCATCCCGGCATCGGGGATATCGTCACGGGTGAAGCGCTCGTGGCATCTGATAATTTCTCTGCGAGATACGATCTTGATCGGATAAACGGTGTCTTCTCGCGACCCCAGCACAAACTATGTGGCCAAAGCTATGATGGTAAAATTCTTGTGCTGAATGCGGCTAAGGGCGGGGTGGCGACGGCGTGGATGTTGCAGGAAATGGTGTCACGTGGGATTGCGCCAAAAGCGCTCATCCTTAACTTCGCCAACCCGATCATGGCGCAAGGCGCTGCCTTTGCAAATTTGCCCATGATTGATCGCTTTGAAGTGGACATAACAGAAAGCGTGCCAAATGGTGCGGAAGTTCACGTGGATCCAGCTGCGGGCGAGATTCGGCTGTTGTAGTTCCCGGTTTTTTTATAGCGCACCGGCCAGGCAAACCCCGCCAGACCGTTGATCTAAAGACTTATTCTTTGAGAAGACGTGCCGCCCACTTCGCGCAGCGGGAGTAGGATTTGTCACCTCGGGTTTTGCCCTAGTGTCCACTGCGGCCTATCGGCCTTGTGCGGAACTTTGATAGAATAGATTTCCTGCCTGATATATGAGATTTAACGCCACGACCGTCATGCAGTCGCAGTAAGGACCAAATTTAGTCGGAATCCCTAAAGTTTCTGGCCCAGTATAATATCCTTGGCTGTCAAATGCAGAGCCTTCAGCAAAAACGATACTCATTTAACTAACTCCGCTTTTTGTTTCATTTTTCGGAGCACACAAAGTAAAAAAACAGAAAAATAAGACAGATACAAATAGTACCAAAATATCGAAAATGTGATTCCAAGATAAAATCCACCTGTAATCAATTCTGTTGGAGATGAATATTCATTTGTCATTTCACCACATCGAGAATTGTTGATGTGATGTTCACTTGAGAGAGAATCATTAAATGCAAAAACAACAACAAATAATAAAAACAAATTAATAATGATCATAAATATTATGGATGAATGGTAATGGTTAAGTATTTCTGATCTTAATTTCAGTAATTCTCTATATATTTCTTTAAATATATTCTTTGTGATTGAAGCTCTATATACCAATGCAAGTAACGTTGCGGACAACAAAAACAGTACAAGTAAGTTGTTAAACCCAGCTAGAATCTCAATATCGCGCAGAGGGATATTCTTGATTCTAGCTTCTGTCGTGCAATTAAATAGGTCAAAAATAATAAATGAAAAGTTTTCGTTATATAAACTGACATTTTTACTTAAGAAGAAAGAAAAAATGGTGAACAAGACAAATAAAAACAATGCTTTCAGAACAAACTTAATCAAAATATGAAAGTTCATTTTGATGACTAATTTATTTAGATGATCGTAATCATTTGCCATGATGTCTTGACCTTCGACAATCGACCATAGTCATCTCCTCACCACTCCACCACCGCCATGCACTCACCGGAGGGGCGGATTGCACAGGCAGTCACGGCAAAACTAAGAATCAACTTGTACATTATTTTCTTCTAGATGCCCTTCAAAACATATATCTCATACAAGTACATTACAGTTTATAACAACTTTATAGTTAGTTCTTGGTAATTTATTATTCATTGTAGTATTGATACCATGCTTCAGGCATAAGGTGATGAACATGAATATTCATATCTTTTCAAAAAAAATTTTGGCTGTGTTTTTTTGCCAATTACTCTCGGCGTGTGTAACGGTAAGTCCACCGAATAACGCAAACTTAACTTTTGACACGGCCCTTGCGAGAGATAATGGATATGCGTTAGTCGCAGCTCGCGTAAAGAACTCGGACTTTGTTACTGCCTTTCGTAGAATCAACCTTTCGAATGAAACACTTACACCTAACGACGATTATTTGGTATTTTATGATGCCAAGGAGCCAGTTGTAACTAAAATCCCCGCTGGCGTTTATGTTCTCACCCACACCGTTTCAGATTCCATTGAATTGCCCGGTGGAGACGACAAAAGAAATATTCTCCCTCAACTCTTGGTAGGAGGTATAGGAGCTCTTACCTTGCCCTCTGGGCGGTACTATGTTCACCAATTACCAAACTCAATGATGCGAGTTGATGATGGGTCCTCTGCCAGAGGTATAGAGGCATTTAGGTTTCGTGTAGAGCCTGGTGAGGCCATTGCTCTTGGTATATTGGATGCTGAACTAGGTAAGCATGGATGGTTAGATGATCGTGTGGCTTTAGAAACTGCAGTTATGCAAATACCGGGAATTAAAGGCATAACATTCACTTTCCGCCCACCCACATGGACAGATCAGATCCCTTAAACCTGGCTAGCAATGATGCGCTCGTTACAAGCCAATTACGAAGCTATCTTTCATTCTCATTCGCTTCCACCCTGCTTCCACGTTTCTTTTGTGGCGATGCGCCCTAGACAGCAAAAAGCCCCTAGACCGGTGAGTTAAGGGCTTTCATTTGGGAAGGCGTGCCGCCCGCTTCGCGCAGCGGGAGTAGGATTTGTCACGTCGGGCTTACGCCCTCGTGTCCACTGCAAGCCGTTGTCTCACAACGACTTTTGTGCGGAACGGTAAGTTAAAACCGACACTCTACGTCCAAACAAAAAGGGCCCCACAAGGGGACCCTTTTCATTTGGTTGCGGGAGTAGGATTTGAACCTACGACCTTCAGGTTATGAGCCAATCGGGCTATCGTTTAACGTATATGCCTTTAGCGTAACATAGTATTGTTTTTATTATGTTATTCGTGTCTATTCGTTTAATCAAGATACTCTGAGATTCCCGAATATAACGCAAATAGGTAGCCCCATGGTAGCCCCCAATGATTCTTTTAACTTCACCAAGGCAGATTTAGCTTCATTGCCATTGCCCCCTAAAGGCAAACGGTTCTCGTTTAAAGATACACGTGTGAAGGGCCTTATTGTCCGTGTAACGGCCAATGGCGCAAAGACCTTCCAGCTATATCAAAAGCACCAAGGACGCCCTGTACGAGTCACGTTGGGAACCTTCCCAGATATGACCATCGAGAATGCACGGAAAGCGGCAACAGTTGCTAAGGGAGCCTTGGCAGGTGGTGATAATCCCAACGTCGAAAAGAACAGATTGCGTAAAGAGATCACCTTGGGCCAGCTCTTTGAACTGTATATGGAGCGGTACAGCAAGATAGAGAAGAAGTCCTGGGCTTATGATGAACGGGAGATCAATAAGTTCCTCTCTCAATGGTTCAATCGCAAGATATCCGATATCAGTAAGTACGAAATCAAGACCCTGCATTTACGCATTCGAGAGAACAACGGTCTCTATCAGGCCAATCGTATGCTTGAGCGCATACGCTCCATGTTTAACAAGGCTATTGAATGGGGGTGGGATGGTGTCAATCCAACGCAGGGGATCAAGAAGTTCAAAGAGAAGTCCAGAGACCGTTATGTTCTCCCCAATGAAATGCCCCTGCTCCTTAAAGCTTTGGAAGCTGAGCATAATGAAGTGGCGCGGGATTATATCTATATCTCACTGTTCACAGGCGCACGTAAGACCAACGTACTGCAAATGCGCTGGGAGCAAGTGGACTGGCATAACAAGACATGGCGCATACCTGACACCAAGAACGGAGAGCCTATTGAGGTTCCTCTCTCCCTTAAAGCCGAAGAAGTATTGGAACGCCGTTTAAAGGCTGGGAATGGAAGCCCTTGGGTATTCCCCAGTGAGACCAGCAAGAGCGGCTATCTCATGGACCCCAAGAAGGCATGGATACGCATCAAGCAACGGGCAACCATCGAGGCATGGTCACAGAATGACGAACTGGCAGTTATAATAAAGGAAGCAACCAACACCCTGCCTCCGGATCGTGAGATTGGAAGTCTCTACAAAGCCGTCGAGAAAGAAGCGACTAAGCAAAAGATCGAATTGCCAACATGTCTCATGGATATACGTCTACACGACATACGGCGCACCTTTGGCAGTTATCAGGCCATTGCAGGAGCCAGCCTTCAGATCATTGGAAAGTCACTCGGGCACAAGTCGCAGCAATCGACACAGGTCTACGCACGTTTGCACAATGACCCTATCCGCGCTTCTATCGATACTGCAACGGAGGTGATGTTGAGCCTAACAGGGAACAATGACAAATGACCGAAAAATCAAAGATCAGTTACATGCAAGCGGACGGAAGCTGGATTTCTTTTAGGGAAGCAATGTCTGATTTCGCGCCGAGCAAGGAAGAGTTCGCAAAACTCAGAGCTGAGATCGTCAAAATTATAGGCAAAGAAACCACGCCTGATTTCGATGATACTCTTGATTTTTTGATTACCCTTTTGAGAGACAAAATACACTTTCAAGAAAATGCGACTTCTATAACAATCGTCCAGAAAGAATTGTCAGGCCTTATAAACCAACTCAACAAGCTCCAAAAATACATGGACACTAATATTTCTGATATGTCGCAAATGCATCTTACCAGTGAAACAATAAAGTGGATGTCGGACACAGACAGCGAAGACCCGTTCTATGTACTGCAAAGCTATGCCAAAACTGTTCATAGAATCTGCGAGACCACAAAGAACAATATCAAAGGACAAAAACCACCGTTCACCACAAATGATATGCGCCAGACTCTCGCAGAAGAGCTTGCACGCGAGCTTGATAAGATGGGTATCCAGCCAAAGAAGTATCGTGAAGGTGAGTTTGTTGAGGCCTTAAGTGCGGTATTGAGAGCGGTTTCCTGCAAAGTAAATGGGCGACGAATTTCAATATCAATCCCAGCTGATTTGTTTAAAGTTGCCAGCAAAGCAATTGACGAATTTCCAGATAAAGAACCTTACGCACTTCTCGCTTTGGATTAAGCCATATACGCTAGAACCATAAATCACGTTTGACTCGTGAGGAAATCTTAACAATGAATTGCACTCGTTATCTGGCAGCCGCCTAGATTTCTGAGTGTAGCCAAGAGGGCATACCTAGCTGCATAATATGCTTATAGGCACATGTGTTATTGTATGGTCACCTATAAGTTGTGTCTCGAATACAAACAGCTTTTTGGAGATAAACAGATGTACAGCACCCCCGAATGGCTCACCATTATCTTAGCTTCAATAACCTCAAGTAGCGCTATCGCAGCGGTGATAATTTGGCTTTCTAAGTCGTATATATCGGAAAAGCTAAAGAGCTCTATCCAATTTGAATATGATCAAAAGTTGGAGACTCACAAAAACTCACTTCAAGCCCAAACAGCATCCGAAATTGAAAGGTTCAAATCTGCTCAACAGATATTTACTCTGGAGCATCAAATCCGTTTCTCCAGACTTCATGAAAAAGCGGCTGAGACTATTGCCGAGACTTTTGTCAAATTGCGAGAACTAGAGGAAGCTGTTTTTTATTATGTTAAAGATACATCCAATGAAGAATTTCAAAATACTCTACCTGATCGCAAAGAACGTTATAAGAAGGCCCATCAGGAATTCCGTGACTACTATCTGCCTCGGCGCATATATCTCCCACCCGACATTGCACTGAAAATTAAAGAGTTTGATAACGAGGTATACGTAGTAGCGAATGAATTTTCCCTATATATCGAAAGATTGGCACATACTAATGTGACTCAAAAGAAGTGGATGGAGATTAAGCAACGTTTAATCGACAAGGTTGGTCCACTGGAAATCGCGCTTGAAACTGCGTTTCGACAATATTTAGGTGTGATTGACTTAAACCAATCTAGTCAGTGAAAGCTGCTGTAGGGTCGCTAGTATTTGTTACGATTTTCGGTTGAGGGTCATACTTAGGCAAATCATGCTGCTATTTCGCGAGCTCGAATGAAATTGATAACCGAAATCAAAATCAAAATATTGCTCGTCAATGCCATAGGTGCATTTCGCTATCTAAAAAATCGATAGCAGTTTGAACCTAAATTAAATTTATTTTCGGGCGCAAGTATTACCTCAGAAGCAACGAGCGCAATGTTCGTTGCAGTTTAAAAAACTGAGGTAATTTAGATATGCCTACTCAACTTCTAACTAAAGAAGATGTATCCGGGATACTTGGCGTAACCACTGGTACATTGGCCGTATGGCGCGCAACGAAACGCTATAACCTTCCCTACGTAAAATCTGGTCGTCTTGTGCGTTACCGTGCAGAAGATGTTCAGGCGTTCATCAACTCCCGTCTACAGGGAGTATGAGCCATGCATCGCTCAGCAGATCAAATCAAATCCGCTTTGTGTTCAGACGCGTATTACAGTGCGAACCTAGATGGCGTCTTCGGCAAACCGACAGGTGACGACTGGCATCTATGGAACGGCTTATGTCCGTTCCATGCCGATACACGGCCTGGTTCATTCGTGATCAACAAAGCATCAGGCGCGTATCGCTGTTTCTCATGTGGTGCACACGGCGGCGACATCATCGCCTTTCACATGCAACGTAATGAAATCAGCTTCCCTGAAACCTTAAGGCAACTTGGAGGGCGCACTCATGCGTGAAGTCATGCGTTGGCACTACAAGCGACAAGACGGGCATATCGTCGGCCATGTCAGACGGCTAGAAGATGACACGGCCAAACAAGTCATTCCCTACTTTAATCCAGGCGATGGTTCGGGAACACCAGATGACTTTCCATCAAGAGATAGAATGTTTGGACTCGATACTGTCTCTGACTTCAATCAACCCATATTGATTGTCGAAGGTGAAAAGTGTGCAGCGGCATTGCACGGTATTGGTTATCAAGCCGTGACCAGCTTAGGTGGGTGCAATCAGGTCTCACTGGCAGATTGGACCGTCTTGGACGGTGCCACAGAGATATACCTTTTTCCTGATAATGATGACGCAGGAGAAACCTACGCCAGAACGATCTATCAACAGATAAGAAACTTCCAAAGCCTTAAGATAATCCGTGTCTTAAGGTTTCCCATAAAGCCAAAGGCAGATATTTGCGATTATCTGGCGAGCCTGGGAGGTCTTTCGGATTGGGATCAACTTACACCGTTACATGATCATCCTAACCGTGCGCCTGCGAAACGCGCTTTCGATGCCTATCTACAATCAAACTTGGAACCTGTCCCAAGTGCATGGCGCTACATCATCACACCACACCAACATAAGCTGATAAGTGCGAACGATTTTAGCGAAATCATATTGCCAAAACGGGACAAGTTACTGGCACCCTGGCTCAATGAAGGGTCCATCAACATGATCTTTGCGGATCGTGGCATTGGGAAAACCTTCTTTGGTTTGTCGTGTGCCATTGCCATGGCGAACGGATCGAACTTCCTAAGCTATACTGCACCCTGCCCTGTCCCTGTGCTGTACTTAGACGGCGAGATGCAGGCGACATCGATGCAGCACCGTTTAAAGCTGCTGACGAAGGGTAATCGAACCGTTGCACCGTTCCACTTGTTCACGCCTGACTGTCAGGACTTAACCGATCATATACCTGACGTTGGGGAAGTGAGCGGACGGGGTGAGATCGACGCCTTAATCGATAGCGTCAAACCTAAGGCCGTCTTTATCGACAATATTTCGACCTTTGTTCGCACAGGGTCTGAGAATGAAGCGGATAGTTGGGCACCCGTTCAAGAGTGGGCTGTACAACTTCGTAAACGCGGCATCGCTGTGATCTTCATTCATCACGCAAACAAAGAAGGTAAACAACGGGGCAGCCACAAAAAGGAAGACGTGATGGATGTAGTCATCCAGCTCAAACGGCCGAGCGACTTTCTTCAAGGGACAGACGATACCCGTATCACCGTTCACTACACAAAGTCCCGTCATCTCAATGCAGCCGACACGCCTGATATCGAAGCAACTCTTAAAGACGTAGACGGTTCGCTTGAGTGGATATGGGAAGCCGGAGACATGGATTGCAAGCGAGCCTTGATGATGTTGGCGGGCGGAACGCCAATGTCAGAGATTGCAGAAGAGTTGGGCGTTTCTAAATCAACAATTCATCGTTGGAAATCAAAGGCTAACGGCACTTCATACGATTAAATCAATCAGCGTTCCGCTGTTCCCCGCCCTAAGGGGCGGAACGACGGAACGCTTACATAGAAGGATACTAAAATGAGCATCAATGCAGCAAAAACAATTCTAGGCGGTTTACTTCCATTCGCAGCAAACCCCGTAGTGTTAACTGTCATAGGTATAGGAGCCGCCACCTGGGCCGTATCCAGCTTATTCGATGATAAAGAAGAACAAAGTGAAGAAGATAACCAAGCTGGAACCGTTCCGAACGGTGACGAGCCGTTATCTGAACCGCACAACCAGGCATATTCAACGGCTCCTAGTACCGTTAACAAGCCGTTGGGGACCGTTGAAGCAACGGTTAATGAAACGGTTGAAACAACCGCTCAGGAACCGTTCACTGCTGATGGTTATGGGGATAGTAATGATAATTCTGGAAAACCTGACTTAATAAGTGATGAGGATGCAAAGAAAGAGATGATACGGCAAGCGATGTCAGAACTTGGCAAACGGAGTGCCGCTGCACGTGCTCAAAAGAAGAGTTTACGTTAGACTTAACATGGGTACTGGTCACTGCGACAAACTAGTTAGGATGTTTTCTTAGGTTTTATGGTGAGGCGATGAGGTTTTCCAAAGAAGTTAAAGAGCAGGCATTGGTTCTATCTGCGCGCAGATGCTGTGTCTGCAGGCGGTTTAAGGGTGTAGGGATGGAAGTCCACCATATCGTGCAGAAGGCCGATGGCGGTGCAAATGATCTCGATAATGCAATTGTTTTATGCTTCGATTGCCACTGCTCAGCAGGTCATTACAATTCACGTCATCCAAGGGGGACTAAATTCCGTCCGTCCGAACTTCGCAAGCACAGAGACACCTGGCATAAAGCAGTTGAGGAAGCTGGTATCAAACCACTGGATACAGAAGAATTCTCGGAATATTACGCTCGACATTTGATTTGTTTGGATCCTGAAGCTGCGCGCGATTTATTACAGGCTCAAAAAGAAAGAATTCCATTTCGCTACGACTTTTTAATGGAAAATGACGTGCTTCGATTTATGACTGAGGTTTTAGGAGATGATTTACCTTTCTCGTCCGCACGAACTAGTAATTTTGAAGGCAATTACTGGGGTGATGGAACTTACGACACCTTAGAAGAATTTCACCATCAGCACCCTGAGTTCAAAAACCAAAACCATCGTCCACTGACAAGCGAAGATTTCTCAGAGGATGGTCTCGTACCATCTAAAATGTTCCGCAAACTTGTTGATGAGGGGTTTGCTCCCTCCAATCTCGGGGAGGCTTGCGTTGAAGGACCTGGCTGTGGAGGCATAGAGTATTATGTTTCAGTTCGGCGGCCTTTATTCGTATTTGCTGAATTGCGGAATACGTCTGATCAACCAATTAGACTATCCGGCTTAATTCTTCGAAAGAGTGAAAAAGAGCCATTTTTTCAGGAATTCAAAAACTGGGATGACGGTGAGATAACCACATTGGAATACGGCAATTTGGAGTTGGCGCCGGGTGAAGTTCTACTCATTTCCGAATGCATACTTTTGGGGTCGAAAGATCATGACCCTGTAGAAACGGATCACTACGAGAGCTTGGACCTCGGAGGGCCGCAAGCACAAATTATCGGCTTTCACAATTCAACGAACGACGATGACTTTTATTGGTTTGGTCCAACCTTAAAACTCGAAGGCTTCGACCTTGAAGTTGGACGCGATTTGAAGAGCGTCTCCATCCATAGGTTCAATCCGTCGAAATGTTACGTGTACTACCGTGCGTGGATGTGCGGAAGCTGTCCCCACCTATATGCATTCAATACTCGAATTGGATGGGGATATCTTGGCGAGCTTCTCTCGAGCACAGTTGACGATACCTCAATAACTGAAACAATTCCTATTCCTGATGGTACCTCTAAAATAAGGATCGTCGAAACAGATTTTGAAGAAAGCCATATCGAAACCTTAGAATTCAATCACAGAAGCTTGATCGAGAGACCAGTGCGTTTAAGACGAGGTGACTCCATTGAGTTCAATGTTTCCGGAGCCGGCGCCCTCAAGGTTGAGGGGCGGTATATCGCACGTATCATGGCCCCCCAGCACTATCTCCATATACGCCAGAATATTAGTCTCAGGACTGCATACGAAAGGACTTATCTGAGATAAATCGATCGGGTACGATGAGGGATGGATTTTTTATTATGTTCCGAATGCTTCCAAGATCAGGGTCTCAAGCTAGATTCTGAACAAATTGGCATTGAGACAGAAACGGCTTGCCCAAATTGTGGGAGCAAGGCTGGGCGAAAACTATCCACGCAAGACATCGGAGCATTAGCCCATAGGTTCTTTGTATGGGGAAGCCTTATTCGTTTCGATTATGGTGCGGCTCCTCAGATTCAATTTAACAAATACCAAAGCACAAGTATTGACGTTCTTCCATGGCTTGAGGCCGATGTGAGGCTTATTGAAAAGGCTCTCGGGGTTGGTTTCTTTCATTACGGCCCAAGGTTATGGATGTTAGGAGAGGTTGAGCCTTTAAAGGGTCTACAGCAAAAAGAAGACAGAGCCTCGATCATTGAACGTATTGTATCCGATTATCCTGCGCTCTGCATTGGGCCAGACCAGGTGTTCTATCGAGTGCGTGTTTCTCCGGAAGTACCTGGTAATTTTAGTGAATACGATAGTCCGCCTATCGCACTTGGCGGAGTAGGCAGGCTCGATTCAACGAACTTTCCTGTGATGTATGGCTCTCAGGATTTGGAAGTCTGTATTCACGAATGTCGTATTACAGCAGATGATACAGTTTATGTAGCTACGCTTGCCCCGACGAGAGAATTAAAGTTGCTTGATTTGACTGAGCTAGTCTTTGAGGAGCATATCTCCGAATTTGAAAGTCTGGATATGGCAGTCCACATGCTTTTTCTCGCAGGTGAGCATTCATACGACATTGCCCGTCAAATTGCGCTGGCAGCCCGTGAGGCTGGTTATGACGGGCTCGTGTATCCATCCTATTTCAGTCTTCTAAGAACAGGCGCTATGCCGTTCGAAACAGTATACGGAATATCACATCGTAGAATTCAGAGATTGGCGGATCGCGAGAAATCTAAGATAATTCCAAATCTCGCTTTGTTTGGTCACCCAATCGAACGCAACGATGTTGAGGTCCGTTGCATCAACAAGCTAATCCTAAATCGAGTGGAGTATGACTTTCACTTCGGTCCTGTAGTCATCGGTGCAGAACTATGATTGGGCACCTTATTTGAAGGGTTTCTTGGAGAGACTAAGGCGGCCCCGTTTCCTTTCCTTAAGAATCCGCCCCTTCTGGGCATAGACGCTTCCTAAACGGATATCCCCCTCCGTTGGAGGGTGCCGAATATCGATTGCAGTAAGAACATTTATTACGAGGACTGCATTGTCCTTACAATCTTCCTCTTTTGCCTCTTTGTAATCATTTGCTGGCGATAGGTTTTTGTATGTCGCATCCAAGGCCGAAGGACAAATATTTCTAAGAAGTTTGATATCATTTTCGATGTGGTTTTTAACAACCTCTCCAAAACTAACCGCTTCTTCCTCTGACGGCACATAACCAGCGTGTATTACTTTATTCCTGAATGAGACATCATCATTTGTGTCCAACAAAGTTGGTGCTTCCCCATTCAGGCCCAAAAACGCTGAAATATATGCGCCCAATTGCCGTTCTGATTGCTTCGACATCTTCTTCCAGCTGGCGTTAATTTGTTCATCAGGCACTTCCTTGTGTTGCATTACAACACGCCAGAAGAATTCGTAGAATCGCTCTAACGCAGAAGCGAAACTGGCTACTGCTTGATGTGGGTAGCCATCTACAATTGCATTCAACCCCATCTCAAAAAGAAGTTCGAATTTAACGTTGTCTATAATTGTAATGCTAGAGTGTCCTTTGTCACATTCGACGACGTATTCGCCGCTATCAGTCATCGAATTAATGATCACTTGGCACTCGACTATACTTCCATTCTTGATTTGTTCCTTAGCCTCAAAAATACATTTTGGGCAATAAATCCAAACCATCATTTTAATTGCTCCCCGCCACGCATCTGAATAGCGATTTCTTGATTGTGGAGATTTTTGTACTCATGGTCTAAGCTAGACTTCTGAGTTCACGTGCAGCAAGTTCCATTTAGTTATGAAACAATATCAGGTTGTCGTTCTTTGACCCACTTCGCAAATGCAATTGACCTCTCTGATAACTGGCCGCTTCATATTAATGATAAAGATCAAATGGATGTTTCGGGGCTTCTTACTTGGGCACAGGCTTACCTTAGAGGAGCTGAACTACTCCACTTTGAGGCGTCGGGTGACTATCAAACAGCATTTTATTCTGGGCCCGTTATTCAGGGTATTGGTTTGGCGACTGAGCTCACTTTGAAAACGATGTTGAGGGGGGCGGGAAAGACACAGAAAGAGCTCAGAGAGTTCCGCCACAACACTTACAATGCATATATTGCTTCGAGGGTTTCTTTTGATGAAGTTCGGTTCATCAATCTTCATTTATCCAATACCGCGCACTTAAAGGTACCGGATGAAGTCAGAGGAAGACTTATTGAACATGGCGAAAACGATATTGAGACACGGTGGCGTGTGTATTTTGATCACCTCCGCGTTCTAGATACCATTTACGCAAGCCCTTATAAAAGCCGGTACGTTGTGCCAGGGTCAATTAGCCTCCCTAATTCTGAGGTGATTCTAGTTGGTACAAAAATTCTACTCTCTGCAATGAGTGAACGGATTACCTCGACAAGTTGACTTTATCCATTGGACCTCGCAATAGCTTCATTTGCGCAAACTACATGCAAGCGCAAGGTAGCCCCACGGTAGCCCTGATGATTGTGTGGCGATGGCGTCCAGATATCAAAAAGCCCCTAACTCGTTGAGTTAAGGGCTTTTTTATGGTTGCGGGAGTAGGATTTGAACCTACGACCTTCAGGTTATGAGCCTGACGAGCTACCGGGCTGCTCCATCCCGCGCTAATTCTTTCTTCCCGGGCACGAGGCCCGGTAGCAGTATTTGTTTTCGCTCAAGCGCTTGACGCTTTCGCTGGGGCGGGCTGCTCCATCCCGCGTTAGTCGCAAAACCGGAGGGACGAGGTCCCGAACGTGGCTTTGCGCGAATACTATATGCAAAACCGGAGGG